>ERZ1023650.56-NODE-56-length-26077-cov-29.629391_pt1 | contig 26077 bp, 15 predicted proteins | sample MGYA00380337_ERZ1023650 | MGnify/ENA primary metagenome ERZ1023650 (study PRJEB33179, sample SAMN07449042) | human gut metagenome | biome: Human-gut; feature: Human associated habitat; material: Faeces | host: Homo sapiens | place: India:Kasaragod | collected...
AGTAGGCCCTTAGCCTGCCCATTAAAGGGCTTACCTATTGGTTGGCTGACCGTGCTCACTGGGGAGGTACGGCGCCTTTTAATTGATAGAAGGCGCCCTTTATAAAAAACCTTTACGACCGCCCTGTGGGCGTCGGAAATGCATTCCCCCTTTGGTGGCTGGCGCCACCACCTTGCCCGGTGGGAAGCGTGTCACTGGATTTGCGGGTCGCAGGGCTCCCCTATGAATCCAGTTCCTTTGCCACCCCCACTTCGTGGGGACACTATAAAGCTCCGTTATGCTGTGAGCTGCTTATGAAAGGACTGCTTTTCAGAGCTTTATTGTCCCACCGCTCCGCGGTGGCAAGGGAACACGATTCGTAAGGGAGCAAAGCGACCTGAGAATCGTGTGACACGCTTCCCAACGGGGCGGGAAGGTGGTGCCGTAAGGCACCAAAGGGGGGAAGAGCCACCGGAGGTGGCTGATCGACGTAATGCTTTTCATGACGTATGATACAGAAAGCCAATCCCGTAACGCTGACTTTATAAGCATTGCCCCTAAAGGGGAAACGACTCACTACATTTTGCGCGTCGCTAGCGCTCCTTCAAAATGTGTTCGCTGTGCACCGCAGAGCGGCAATCCGCAACCCTCGGCCCAAAGGGCCGTCAAACTTAAGAACCTTTAGAACCTTCGGGCCAAAGGCCCGTCAACCCTTACACCGAAGGTGTGTCACTTCAAATAAGACTCATCGTAGCTGAAGACGGCGCTGCCGTCTTCTTTGGCGTGTATGGTGGCTTTGACGCCCAGGGGCAGGAAGAGGTTATCCGGGCCGTGGCCTGCGGGAACGCCTTCAATGGCCGGTTTGCCGGAGAGTTTGGCGTAGTAGGCGAGCACGTCGTGAATGGAGAATTCCTCTCCCACCGGGGAGGAGCCGTAGAAGTCGCCGTAGGCGATGGCGCTGACTCGGGAGAGGAGGCCGCTCTGGTAGAGCTGTTCCATCATGCGGTCTACCCGGTAGGGATCTTCGCCGGTGTCCTCCAGAAGCAGGATGGCGCCGTTTCCTTTCAGTTCATAGGGAGTGCCGCAGAGGGATGCAAGCACTGTCAGATTTCCTCCTTCCACTATGCCCGTGGCGTCGCCGGGGGTGAGGGTTTTCAGCGTTTTTCCGGCGGGAAGGCGGATGTCTCCCTTCGGCAGACTGCCGGAAAGACCGTTTTCAAAGTTATAGAGGGTAAAGGTCGTGTAATTATCTCCTTTGAAGGAAGACATCATGGGCCCATGAATGGTGACGATGCCGCTTTTTTCGCCGATGGCCGCATGGAGGGCGGTAATGTCGGAAAAGCCGATGAGCATTTTCGGATGATGGGCAATCATGTCGTAGTCCAGCTTGTCCAGAAGACGGGCAGAGCCGTAGCCGCCTCGGAGACAGACGATGGCTTTCACCGAATCGTCCTTGAAGAAATCGTTCAAATCCTTCGCCCGTTCTTCGTCGCTTCCTGCCAGGTAGCCGTAATCATCGGTGACGGAGGGAGCCAGTTTCACTTTGTATCCCAGAGATTCCAGAAGCTCGATGGATCGGTTGTAATCAGTCATGCCTCCATGGGCAGCGGGTGCCAGAATGCCTATGGTATCCCCTTCTTTTAAAGGGAGCACCTTTTCCCGCTCCCTCGTTCCTGTATCGGGGGCAGCGGAAAAGAGACGGACCAGGAGCAGGACAGCGCCTATGATCAGGAGGGGCAGAATGTAAAATTCGTATTTCTTAAACCATATATGTAAACCGTGCATGGATATTCCTTCTTATACTGTATTTGCGCTTTTGGGCGCCAATGACAAGTATAGCACGGAATAGGGGAAATGGCGCAAGAAAGATGAAATTGGTAAGAAGCGCCGGCTCAATCGCCGGGACTGTGAAAATGTCAATGATTTCTTCACAGCCTCTCCATAAAAAATTGGCGAGCTTCAGTGAGGGTATGGAACAGGGCAAAGCACTTCTGCCGGATATCTTCTGTGGCCGGCATCAGGTCTGGCACCATCACCGGTTTCATACCGGCGGCGTAAGCGGCGAGGATGCCATTGGGGCTGTCTTCGAATACAAAGCAGTCCTTGGGAGAGGCGCCCAGTTTCCGGGCAGCCAGAAGGAAAATATCCGGCGCCGGCTTCCCGTGCTGGACCTCATCACCGCTGGCTATGGCAGCAAAAAATGGAAGAAGACCGGTAACGGAAAGATTCGCCCGGATCTGCTGAGCGGGACTGCTGCTTCCAATGGCCAGGGGCCATCCCTTTTCATGGAAAAAAGAAATCAGCTCCCTGGCGCCCTCTTTCTCCGGCACATGCTCTGCCAGCCGGCGGGCCACCCGCTCCTTGCAGAGACGCTGGATTTCGCCGCCCTCCGGTACATGGTAGTATCTCTCAATGATGCGGTTCATGGCCTCGCCGCTGGTGCCGCATATGGAATATTTGAAATCGGGAGGAAGGGCAAGGCCCCGCTCCCGGGCCAGCCGGTTCCATTCCTCTTGAAAAATGGTCTCCGTATCAAAAAGAGTGCCATCCATATCAAAAATAACAGATTGTTTGCGCATAGATACCTCGAAAATGGACAAGCCCCTTTGGGGCTTGAGGGTTCAAGTGGACACGCCTTGCGAGCGTGAGGGTTCTAAAGTTTGACGGGACTGTGGCCCCGAGGGTTCTTAAGTTTGACAGCGGCTCTGCCGCTGAGGGTTGTGGTAGGCGCCTCTAAATTATAAAAGGCGCCAAATTATATGATAAAAACCATACAACCACCCTGGGGGGACTTTATTCTCCGCTATGGGTTGAGTTGTTTAAGTCAGCACTAAAGTAAGCGCAGCGCAAATCTCCCCCGCCGGGGGAGATGCCGCAGGCAGAAGGGGTGCATTTCCAACGGGCCCCAGGCCCGGTTGTATGGTTTTCGGCTTTTGCCGCCGCAGGCGGCATAAAAAACTGCGGCGAAGCCGCCACCACAACCCTCGGCCTGAAAGGCCGTCAAACCTAAGAACCCTCCGGCCGACAGCCGGTCCATCCTAAGAACCCTCACACCCGACAGGGGGTGTCCCATGGCGCATCAAAATCCCATATGACTTCCGGCGGCCTGGAAGACGGGGAGCATGACGGTGAAAACCATGAGGGCTGTGACGGCGCCGGTGAAGAGGAGGAGCGAAGGTTCCAGAATAGTGCGGAAGCGGCGGATTTTCCGTTCGGTTTCATGGGTGAGGATTTCTTCCGCCTGCCGGAGGAAGCGGGGCAGTTCACCGCTTTCCATGCCTACCCGGCAGAGGTGGTGGACCAGAGGGAGGGAGAAACCGCTCTTTTCCAGGGTATCAGGAAAGTTCTCGCCCCTGTCCAGATGGGCGGCCACAAAGGAAAGGGCTTTTTTCGCATTCCGATTTCCCAGCACCTCCCGGGCATCCCGGAGGGATTCGGACAGGGTGCGGCCACTTTCCAGAAGGGCCGACAGAGCAGCGCAGAAACGGACCAGCAGGATACGCCTGTAGAACCGGGAACGGTAGAGCAGATCCTGACTGGTACGCTGGCCTTCCCGGGTGAAGAAGAAAAGGATGGCGCCCGTGAGAGAAAGAAGAAGAAACAGGGCCAGATACAGGCCATAGTCCTTCAGCCACAGGCCCAATGACAGAGCCAGGGATGCCACAGGAGGGAAGGGGATGGAAAGGGAATCGAAAAGAAGGGCAAAAGAGGGAAGGATGAAGGTCAGGATGACGATGAAAAGGCAGAGAGCGAAGGCGGTGACAAAGAGGGGGTAGGCCAGGGCACCTTTCAGCTGGCTGATGAAACGGTCTTCCTTCAGATAGTACCGTGACAGACGGTGGAGCTCTTCCGGCAGGGTGCCGGACAGTTCTCCCACCGAGAGAAGGGAAAGGAAAAAGGGCGGAAAACAGCGGGCCCTTTCAAAACTTTCGCCTACGCTGTGGCCGGAGGAAATGGTTTTTGTAATAGAAGAAAGGACATCCCTTTCTTTTCGCTCCATCTGGTTTTCCAGAAGGGAAATGGAATCGGTGATAGTCAGTCCTGCATCCAGAAGGGAAGCCCACTCCTCGGCAAAAAGGGAGAGCTTCTGCCGGGAGCTGAAGGGGCGGCGCCGAAAGGAAAAGGAAGAGGGCTCCTTCTTTTCCTCCAGATGAATGAGATGGAGATTTCGGGAAAAGATTTCTTCCGCCGCTTCCTGTCGAGACGACGCCCGGAGGCTGTCCTCCATAATCGTGCCATCGTCGCTGCAGGCTTTAAAGATAAATTCCTTCATAGCTTGCTCCTTTGTCACGCTATTACAGGCATGGACACACCCTTACGGGTGTGAGGGTTCAAGCGCCTTCGGCTCGGTCGGGATCGGGACCGGCGCGGTGCTTTCCAGTATTCCCGAAGGTTGACACGCCCTTATGGACAAGCCCCAGTGGGGCTTGAGGGTTCAGGCGCCTCTCGGCGCCCGGGTTCTATCGTTTGTGTGCTGCGCACCGAACGATGGGTTCAGCCCACAGAGCGGGCTGGTTCAGAGAGAAATTTTATATGCCGCTGCCTGGGGCAGCGAAAACCATACAACCGCCCTAACGGGCGAAATGCAATCCCCCTTTGGTGGCTGGCGCCACCACCTTGCCCGGTGGGAAGCATGTCACTGGATTCGCGGGTCGCCTACAGCTCCCCTATGAATCCAGTTCCTTTGCCACCCCCGCAGTTCGGTTGGTCAATCAAAAGGAAGGCCCTTTTATGGGCAGGCTTAGGGCTTACTTTGACCAACTTGCACATCCTATGCAGGATGTGCACAGTGGCACTATAACCCGTGCTTATTGTAGAGCCATTTATGAAGAGAGTGCTTCGCGGTGTTTTATTCTGCCCCCGCTTGCGGGGGAAGTCCGGCGCAGCCGGATAGGGGGGAGGCGAGCGCAGCGAGCCAATCAGCAGAATGCTTATCATGCCATATGGTACTGAAAGTAAATCCCGTAACGCTGATTTTATGTTCATCGCCCCCTAAAGGGGAAACGACTCACTACATTTTGCGCGTCGCTAGTGCTCCTTCATCCTCTGCTGTCACTGACTCACTGGATTTTCGGGTCGCTGATGCTCCCTTACAAATCCAGTTCGCATAGTGCAAAATGTGTTCGCTGTGCACCGCAAGGGCGATACCACAACCCTCGGCCTGAAAGGCCGTCAAACTTAAGAACCCTCCGGCCCATGGGGCCGGTCAATCCTAAGAACCTTTTCCTACAAACCCTTTGCACCCGGGCCACAAAGTGGCCCCTATAGTTCCAACAGTTTCATCATCTTTTCCCGTTCCCGCTCTGACAAGCCTTTCAGTCCGTAGGCGGCCTGTTTCATGGTTCTCATCTGGTGAAGTCCCATTTCCATATAGGAAGGAATCTGGGCTTCCTTGCCTTCCCGGATAAGGTGGGCGGTGGCGGGAATATTGGTGAGGATTTCGCGGAGGAGCCAGGTTTCCTTTCCCGTGCGGTAGAGGCGCTGGGAGATGGCGGAGCGGAGATTGGCGGCCAGAAGGCTTCGGATTTCATCCTGCCGGTCAGCAGGGAAGGCGTGGATGATGCGGCCGATGGAGTCGGCGGCCCGGGTGGTGTGGAGGGTGCCCAGCACCAGGTGTCCTGTCTCGGCGGCGGTGAGGGCGGCGGATATGGTTTCGCTGTCTCTCATTTCTCCCAGGGCGATGACGTCCGGGTCCTCCCGGAGGGCGTCCCGGACGCCGGAGGCAAAGTCCATGACGTCGATACCCACTTCTCGCTGGTGTACCAGGGCCTTGTCTGATGGAATCACATATTCTACCGGGTCTTCCAGGGTCACCATGTGACAGGGGCGGCTGCTGCTAATCAGAGAAAGAATGCGGGCCAGGGTGGTGCTTTTGCCGCTGCCGGAGGGGCCGGTGACCAGCACCAGGCCGTGCTCCAGGGCGGCTGTTTTCTCCAGCCATTCCCTGTCCGGGTCCGGGGCCAGAGCGGTCAGGGGGGGCAGGATGCGGAGGGCTGCTGCTTTCCGCCCGAAGGAGTGGTACATGTGGATACGGATGCGGGAGGTTCCTATGGTGCATCCGCCGTCGCAGGAGCCGCGGCGGGTCCACTCCTCTTCCTTTTCTGGGCCCAGGAAATTATGAAAGAGAGAGGTGAAAAAGGAATCTTCCCCCTTTTCCTTCAATTTCTTAAGACTGCCATAGACCCGGATAGACACCGGTTCTCCCTCGGTCACGTGGATATCCGTCATGGCGGGATAGGCAGTGATCATTTTTTCCATATCCATAGAAATCAATCCTCCCCTGCTGCAATCATAGACGCTTCTTCGGGTGTTATCACACCCTCTGCCATAAGGGTGAGGGCCGCTTCTCCCATGGAGGGCTGGCCCTGGCGTTTCATGCATTCCCGGAACCGGTCCGCCGAAAAGCCGTGGTGAATGAGGTCCCGCTCTTTGCGCCCTATTGAAATCATTTCAAAAATGCCGGTGCGCCCTTTGAGCCCGTCGTGGCAGTTCTCACAGCCCTTCTTCTGATACACCCTGCGTCCCCGGCATGCTTCCGGCAGGCCCAGGGCCTGCTGCTCTTTTTCCGTGAGGATATAGGGGCTTTTGCAGTGCTGGCAGAGGCGGCCTGCCAGCCGCTGGGCTATGACCAGGGACAGGGAGGCGGAAAGGAGGTAGGGCGCAATGCCCATATCCATCAGGCGGAGCGGCGCATCGGAGGCCTGGTTCGTATGGATGGTGGACAGCACCAGATGACCGGTCAGGGCTGCATGCACTGCAATTTCCGCCGTTTCCCGGTCCCGGATTTCCCCAATCATCACAATATCCGGATCCTGCCGCACAATGGACCGGAGTCCTTTTTCAAAGGTCAGCCCCGCCTTCTCATTCACCTGTACCTGGGTCACCCCTTGCAGGCGGTACTCCACAGGATCCTCCACGGATATAATGCTGACCCCTTCCCGGTTCAGCATTTTCAGGGCCGCATAGAGGGTGGACGTTTTTCCGCTGCCTGTGGGACCGGCAGTGAGAATCATGCCGCTTTTTCGGGCAAGGCATTTCCGGAAAACTGCTTCCTGCAAGGGGAGCATGCCCAGCTCATTCTTCTCTATGAAATCCACCTGCCCTGACAGAAGGCGGATGACTATGGTTTCTCCATATAAAGAAGGGAGGATAGAAATACGGAGATCATAGGGCACGCCGCCAAAAGATGCACTGCAGCTTCCGTCCTGGGGCAGCCGGCTTTCGCCCACATTCATGTGGCCGATGACCTTGGATCGCACCGACAGACCGGAAAGCATCGGCAGGGGAAGACGGAAACGCTCATACAGCACGCCGTCCTCACGGAACCGCACCCGTACCAGAGATGCCTGGGGCTCTATATGAATATCGCTGGCTCTCTCTGACGCGGCACATTCCAGAATCCGTTCCAGCACTCTTTCCGCCGAACCTGTCCTGATTTCCTCCATACTATCCTCCCGTAGAGAATCGCAAAGAAATGTTTATTTTATTATATCAATAGATAGCCTGAGAGGGCTAGTGGGCGCATCATGGACACGCCCTGTCGGGCGTGAGGGTTGACGGCCCGCTGGGCCGAAGGTTCTTAAGGGGCTTAAGCTTGACAGCGGCTATGCCGCTGAGGGTTATGGTGGCGCCTCTAATTTATAGAAGGCGCCCTCTTATGATAAAACCTTTACAACCGGGCTTTCGCCCGAGGAAAAACAGACCGACCTCGCTCCGCAGGCGCGGTTGTATGGTTTTCCACTGTAGAATGCTTATCATGCCATATGGTACAGCAAGGGCATCCTGTAACGCTGACTTCATACTCATCGCCCGAGAGGGCGATACCACCACCCTCGGCCCAAAGGGCCGTCAAACTTAAGAACCCTTGGGCCGAAGGCCCATCCATCTTAAGAACCTTCCCCTCTGAACCTTTTGAACCCTCTGAACCTTCTGAACCCTCACACCAAAGGTGTGTCCAAAGGCGGAGGGGCCACTAGTCCCCGGACCTCAAGACTTCTCTGATCAGCTGATCCCACTCATCCCACACCACGTCCGGGGCGAAGGGCTTCATATGTTCCTTCGCCCTTTTTCCAAAAGCCGCTCTTCTATCCGCATCTTCCATGAGCTTTCGGAGAGCCTCTGCAAAGGGGGCGGCGCCGTCGGCGGTGAGGTACCCGTCCTCGCCGTCATGGATGAGCTCATTCACTGCCGGACAGCTCCTGTATCCCACGGCCGGTATGCCTACGCCCATGGCTTCGGTAAGGGCCAGGGGAAAGCCTTCATGGTGACTGGGGAAGGCAAAAATATCCGTTTCCTTCCACACGGAAGCCATGTCCCTTGTGGTGCCCTGAAGATGGACCAGGCCTTCCAATCCCTGCTTTTTGATGATGCCCTTCAGGGTGGTGACATAGGTTTTGTCATAGGTATCGCCCCAGAGGTTGACCTGCCAGTCAGGGAAATCCTTTGCCAGAAGGCCAAAAGCCTCCACCAGCAGGTGCTGCCTCTTGGTGCGGCCGGTGATGCGGCCCACATTGGTAATGGTGTGGACTTTGCGGGCTTTCCCGGGCTGGGCGGAGATGGCAGGAATGGATACGGCGTTAGGAATATACACGAAGCGGTCATAGCGGAGATACTTTTCTGCCTTCTCTATGAAAGAAGGCATGAGAGCCTGGATACGGGCGCTTTTTTCCAGAGCCCTCATTTCCCCTGACGGCGCATGGGCGAAGATTTCATCGGGATCATTATGAAGCATGGAAATCACCGGCACCTTCGTGTCCAGCCCCTCCAGCAGCAGACGGCCCGTGGGCTCCCGGAATGAAATGATTACATCCGGCTTCTCCAGCGCCAGCACCCTCTCCAGCTGGGGCGCTGCGGCGGAAAGCATCCTGTAATTCCGCTCCCTGGCGCCGGCCTTGCTGAAAAGGCGGGTGATTTCCCGAAGCCCTTTCCCCAAAGAACTCATGCGGATGGGCTTCATGCCGGCCATATGGAAAAGATTGTAAAAATGGCAGTCCTCGGGGAAGGGGTAAAAAGAAGCGCCCTCCTTCTCATCTGCCATGACCACCGACACATGGTAGCCCTTTTCCTTCATGGCAAAAGCCATGCGGGACAGCACATGCTCGATACCGCCGCTGTAGCCCACGAATTTGTGAAGATCTGCCAGTAAAAGATTCATATTCTTCTCCCTGCCGTTCATGAATTTGAGATAAACCTGCCTTTATTATAGCAGATGGAACACAGAAGCCATTATAATATGATAAAATATAACCGATTCTGATATTACAAAAATCGATTTCCATGAAATACAAGGAGACATCCATGAGCAACGTTCTTTCCCATGCTGTTACAGACACCATTCATCTGGGCAGAAAGGCAGAAAAAGAAGATTTCCACATCGCCCTCACCGGGACGGAAGACTACATTCCCCACATGGGTATGGTGGCCCTTACGGTCCATGCCCACAATGAGGACATGCCCATCTGCTACCATTTCTTTGTGAATCACCTGACAGATGAAGAAAAGGGAAAACTGGAGAAGGCGGCGCAGATTATGCAGAGCCCTTTGGAAGTGCATCTTATTGACGACAGCGCCTTCAAGCCCCTTCTTCTCTCTGACGGCGTGGCTGCCTTTTTCTATCGTTTCCTGGTGGCTCCCACAGTGGCTCCTGTGACAGACCGGGTCCTTTATCTGGACGGCGACATGATGTGCCGCGGCTCTCTGGACTATTTAAGAAATCTGGATTTCAAGGGACATGATGTGGCGGTGGTATCAGACCGCAAAGAAGAACTGCAGATGAAACGGGTTCACACGAAGCGTTATTTCAATGCAGGCATGATGCTCATCAACGTGAAACAGTGGATGGAAGAAGGCCTCTTCGATGATATTGTCCGCCGGGCAGAGGAAAATGTGAAGCGGGTAGGAAACCGTCTCTCCCACCATGACCAGGATATCCACAATGAAATGCTGGACGGCAAATGCCTCTTCATTGAAAAGAAATACAATTACCTCTACAACCTGGACCGCCAGTCCCTTTTCAAAAAGCAGCCGGTGAATGAGGACTATCACCGCCAGGTCATCATCCACTTCGCCGGCCACGCCAAACCCTGGCACAGCTGGGTGCAGGCATGGCCAGTGGTGCAGGAATACGCCGCCATCCAGAAGAAGTCCCCCTGGAAAGACGTACCCCTGGTGCCGCCCAAAGGACACAAAAACCTCCACCAGGCTGCCCGTACCGCCCGTATGCAGGGAAAATACGGAGAAATGATTTCCTTGTATCTTAAATACCTGGGATCCAAAGCGTAAGGTTTTGGGAGCTGCAAAGAGAATTTAACCTACTTGTCATCTGCATAAAGGAGAAACATATGAAAACACCGATTACATTAGAAGGAAAAACCGTATTTGTCACCGGCTCTGCCGGATTTATCGGAGCCAATCTGGTGAAGCGGCTTCTTGCGGTGAAGAATATCCGTATCATCGGTATTGATAACATGAATGACTACTACGACGTCTCCCTGAAGGAATACCGCCTGCAGGAACTGGAAAAAGAGGCGGCCCTGGCAGAAGGAAGCGAATACCATTTCATTCGTGGCAATCTGGCAGACAAAGACTGCATTACAGACATCTTCAGCACCTGGCATCCGGACATCGTAGTGAACCTGGCTGCCCAGGCCGGTGTACGTTACTCCATCACCAACCCCGATGTATACATCGAATCCAATCTCATCGGCTTCTACAATATTCTGGAAGCCTGCCGCCACTCCTATGACGGGGACGCCAAAGGCGTAGAACACCTGGTATATGCCTCTTCCTCTTCCGTCTACGGCGGCAATACCAAAGTTCCCTTCAGCACCGAAGATAAAGTGGATCATCCCGTCTCCCTCTATGCGGCTACCAAGAAATCAGACGAACTTCTGGCTCACTGCTACGCCAAACTCTACAACATCCCCTCCACAGGCCTCCGCTTCTTCACCGTCTATGGCCCTGCCGGACGGCCGGATATGGCTTACTTCGGGTTTACCGACAAGCTGCGGGCCGGAAAGACCATACAGATTTTTAACTACGGCCACTGCGAAAGGGACTTCACCTACATCGATGATATTGTGGAAGGCATCATTCGCGTCATGCAGGGGGCACCGGAAAAGAAAAACGGCGAAGACGGCCTCCCCATTCCGCCCTATGCTGTATATAATATCGGCGGCGGACGGCCGGAAAACCTCCTCCAATTCGTAGACATCCTGCAGCAGGAACTCATTCGCGCCGGTGTCCTTCCCAAAGACTACGACTTCGAGGCCCACAAGAAACTGGTGCCCATGCAGGCCGGCGACGTTCCCGTCACCTACGCCGACACAAAGGCCCTGGAAAAAGACTACGGCTACCGCCCCGCCACCACGCTCCGGGAAGGACTCCGGAAATTTGCGGAATGGTATAAGGAATACTATAAATAAAGAGTTGAGATTTGAGAGTTGAGAGTTGAGTTCCCACGGCTCCGCCGCAGGCTGGCATGCTGATGGATAGAGTCACTGGCACGGAGCTTTCAGCTTCTAGCGGCTAGCTGTCAGGAAAACTGGTCCGTCTTCGGCGCCTCCCACCGGATGTATCCGCCGGTCGTTCGTGCCGTAGTCTATAGAGCTTTCCTAAAAGCTAAAAGCCAGCAGCTAGGGAAGCGCTGATTAATTCGCAGAGTCAGATTTCATAAGGATTTTTATGCACTGCTTCGTCATAACTCTCCTTAAATAGCTCGCTATTCGCGTCGAGTTATTCCTTGCATTGCATAAAAATCCAAGAATGAAATCCGACAACGACTTAATCAGTGCTTCCCTGGAAGCCCCACGGGAGTGACTCTATCCGCCAGCATATCAATCCGCTGCAAAGCGGCTTAGACATGAGCTCCAATGACAAACGGAAATAATCCAATCCCAAAACGCCATTTTACAAAAGTGCGGCATGCCCCGCTTCTGTAAAATGGCGTTTTTATTGACTCTATTCCTCACTCAATCGGTGGTAAGCGAACGGTGTTCCCTGGGTGCCGCAGGTTGAAATCTCGGCTCCCCATAGATGGGGGAGGTTAATTATTAGCGGCTTCGCCGCCATTGGGATCCTAACGACTCTACACAAATAACATGAAAGTGCTTCTATAGCAGGCCCCCTTCCCAGGGAAGGGGCTCCCGGTGGGAAGCGTCTCACGGTGTTCTCGGTAGCCTGGCGGCTCCCTGCGAACCCCGTTCGCTTGCCACCCCAACGGGGTGGGGTTAGCTATAGGAAAGTGATGGAAGCGCCGCAGGCTGATTATCACGATCTCGACCTCGGCCTCGATCTGAATCAGGTGCATTTTGCGGCAAAGCCGCTATAGGTCAAGAAATCCCGCCTGCGGCGCTTTCATTCGCTAACCTCCGTCAAATGAGGCCGAGATCGAGGCTTATAGCCGTTTCGCAACGGAGACGTCAGATAGAGTCAGCGGTTCTGTTATTGTGCCATCTGACACTTACCGTATAACGTCATCTCGAGCGGTGGCAGCATGCTGTATGACGCTACAGTCAAGAATCGCTACAGCTACGATGAGTCGAGAGATCTCTCAGATAGTTGACTGTGACGGCACAAAGGCAGAAATGAGATTTAATGTAAACATTGAGGTCCCGCCTGCGGCGCATCTAATAGCTAACCTCCGTCGCCTGACGGCGCCACCAACGGCCGGGCCCTAAAAGGAAGGTGCCTTAGTGTGCAGTAAAGGCACCAACCTGGGCCCGGCTCGAGGGTCCTCTGCAGGACTCTCGCCTTCCGAGGAAGGTCCGAGGAAGGAGGCTGTCCACCAACAGATTCACTGTATTATTGGCCCCAAAATATCACTCGTCATCTCGAGCGGTGTGAGCATACCGTATGACGCTACAGTCAAGAATCGCTACAGCTACGATGAGTCGAGAGATCTCTCAGATAGTTGACTGTGACGGGGGGTTAAAAGCAGAGTTGAGATTTGAGAGTTGAGGTCCAGCCTGCGGCGCAGGGCTCACCAGAATCCCTCTGTCACTGCGTGACATCCCCCTTTGAGAAAGGGGGACTATCCAATGGCGGCTGGCGCCGTATGAACCCGACCTGCGGTGCTCCCATCCGCTAACCTCCGTCGCCTGACGGCGCCACCAACGGCCGGGCCTTAAAAGGAAGGTGCCTTAGTGTGCAGTAAAGGCACCAACCTGGGCCCGGCTCGAGGGTCCTCTGCAGGACCCTCGCCTTCCCAAGGAAGGAGGCTAACGATCTGCGGCTTTGCCGCTAATGGTATCCTGATATCTCTACCCCAAACCCGCGAAATTGACACAAAAAAAGGCCCCTTCCTTGGGGAAGTAAGCGAACTGATTTCGCAGGGAGCCGCAGGCGACCGAGAGATCAGTGAGACACTTTCCCAGCGAAGTCGGGAAGGGGCTGCCCACCGGGCTGGGGTTAGCTGAAGGGAACTGACAGAAGCGCCGCAGGCTAACGACTTGGCGCCCCCATCGGGGTGGTAGCGAACACGATTTGAAGGAGCGAAGCGACGCACAAATCGTAGTGAGTCGCTTTCCCGTAGGGGGAGCTGCCGAAGGCTGAGGGGGTGCATTTTGCGGCAAAGCCGCTAAAGACCTCGGCCTCGATCTGATTCAGTGTGCATTTGCGGCGAAGCCGCGGGGCCCCAGTTCTCTTCACTCAAATCTCAATTCTGCTTTAGTTTCTACCTCTACCTCATTCTCCCTCATGAAATGTGAACTTAAAGAATAAAGTCCCTCATAAAATGTGAAAATATATTGAAAAGTCGCTCATGAAATCGCTCTGATGCTTTATAAATTCGAAAATTATTTTATAAAATAGCGACTGCTGCTCATAGAGGAATATGAGAAGACAAAAGAGAATGAGCCCATTACAAAAGCTGCCTGCCTGATTCTATACTTTTGATTTAGATATCGGCTTATATGTAGCATATCGTCCACCGTATACTAATTCAATCTTTCCCTGATTTCGAAGGGCTTTCAATTGTCTGTAAGCTTCAGCAGGAGTAATATGAAGTAACTGAATTACATCCTCCTTGGTGATTTTTCCTTGCGTATTAGCTAATTTCATGATCATCTCAGAGTAACGAATCTTATCAATGCCTGCTTGTCGTACATATTCTTTTGATTTCCCACTTTGTACATAGAGATTTTTGCTAAGCATAAATGTACCTCTTCCGATTTCTTCAATAAGCCCGGATTCAATCATGCTTTCCAAAACAATACCTGTTCGTGTATAGGGAATGTGGGTTATCTCAATTAATTCAGTACGTGTCATTTTCCTATAGGATTTCAGTGCAGAAAGAATTAGAAGCGCATTGATACCGAGACTGTGGCCGATGCGTTTTTGTTCGTTCATAATCATTCGCATGAAAGATAAGTCGGCTTTTCCACGTGCTATGAAGAGAACTACCATTTCACTGGTGGATTGACTATAGTCCGGCCAAGGACGTCCGAAAGTAATAGAACCTTCAAAAATACGGTCTACACCACGCCCGGTTTTTTCGGCCAGCCCCATCCTTTTTAACGCATCTGATAGGCAGGGGTTTCTACCATGGGGCTCTACGGTCAGCAGGTTATCTAATGTAACACCATCGATAAAGCCGCCCGGATTGCTTATGGTCATCCCCTCCGGGTCGATAAGTACTCTGACGCGACCCAGCATTGTATAGTCACGATGCACAAAAGCATTGACCAGACCTTCACGAAAGGCAGGAACAGAGAATGCAGGAATAGGGACACGGAACAATCCATATTCCATCTCCTGCTCCGGATTCCAGGCTTTCAGATACTCGTTGTACAATTGGATTGTTTCAGGAATAGGTTTTACAAATTCTTCATTCATGACTACATTGGTTCCTTGAAGAACCTGAAAGGTTGAATGCATGGTAGGTACCAGACGCTTTAGCGATTCCTCCTGTCCCGCAAGCAAGAGCCCGGTTAGGGTGGGGACAAGGCGCCCGTCCAGTTCAGTAATCATATGTAATGACTTCTCCAGTTCTTCATCATCCAATCCGAGCAGAACCTGATCGCCGTTATGCTCGCTGATGATAGAGCGAATTCTCATCAGTTGGGATGGATTAAGATCTGATAATACAGCATCTGCCACCGGTTGTGCCGATACATCCAATTGGCTCAGGTTAGATAGACGATGAGGGATTTCAAAAGGGTATAAGGGAACATTTTCCGGCGTTCCATCTGCTTTCATACGCCTTCGCAGGATTTTTCCATCAGAAGTAGCAATTATTAAATGACTTTTAGGAATATCAATCATCATAACGGGCTTTTCATCTTTTATAATGACTTCTGCTCGTATAGTTAACGATGGTACTGTTTTATTGGCAATTAATGCTGCAAGACCGATAGGTTCTTTATGGTCTGGAGCTAAACCGGTAACTTTTCCATTATCTTCAATACCTAAATACAGAATGCCACCTTCTGTATTAGCCATTCCGACAATTTCATCTATAAGATCCGAAATAGGATAGCCTCTTTTACGCTTCTCTGAGGAGACATCTTTTCGCTGCAGGTCACTTTTAAATTCGACAGTTAAACTTTCTTTACAGGGCAGTTCCATGTTGCACCTTCCTATTGGAATATTGCGTGTAAGTCATACAGATCCAACTTCATTTTAACTCAACATAGCCTGTTATTCAAATTTTTAACTTAACAAAGCAAGTTAAAAATAACTTGGCGGTTTTATATAGGTAAAATCAGATAAAATTCAGAATTTTATCAAACTACTATACGGATAAGTCAATTTTTAACTTATTGCTTAACGTAACAGTTGCGGAAATAACTTTTTAGAATTAAAAATCCCATTTTGCAAAAACATGGAGTGCGTCACTTTTGTCAAATGGGATTTAGGGAAGCACTGATTAAATCGTTGTCAGATTTCATTCTTGGATTTTTATGCAATGCGAGGAATAGCTCGACCCAAATAGCGAGCTATTTAAGGCAGCAGTCCTGCATAGGACTGCTGAGCCAAGGTAAGTTGGCGCTTTCTCTGCACATAAAAGCGCCTTCCTTTTATCCTTGGCCGAGTTATGACGAAGCAGTGCATAAAAATCCTTATGAAATCTGACTCTGCGAATTAATCAGCGCTTCCTTAGCTATTTATAGAACAGAAAACGGTAGAATACGATGGCTTCGACATTCAAGAGAAAACTCTAGAGGGAAAAGCAAGTGAAGCGATTAAGGTGGAGAGAGAAATACCGTCAGGGCAGCTTTAGCGAGAGCCCCCTCCGTCTGGTCACAAAAGGAAGGCGCTTTAATGTGCAGGATAAGTGTGCAAGTCCTGCATAGGACTTGCAAGTCAGCCGTAAGTTGGCGTCTTTGCTGCACAATAAGACGCCTTCCTTTTATCGGCTGGCCGATCAACTTGGACCAGACTTGAACATCCTATGCAGGATGTTCACTCTGCGGGCACCTCCCCCATAGATGGGGGAGGTTAATTATTAGCGGCTCCGCCGCCATTGGACTCCTAATGACTCAATACAAATAGTGTGCAGTTGACTATGCAGCAGGCCCCTCCCAGAGAAGGGGCTGCCCAACGGGCTGGGGTTAGCTGAAGGGAACTGACAGAAGCGCCGCAGGCGGGTGGTTTTTCCTAAAAGCTAAAAGCTAAAAGCTAAAAGCCAGCAGCTGGAAGCCCCGCCCGTTCGCACGCATCCTCAGCCACAAGACCCGCGGCGAAGCCGCGGAACCTCAATGTTTCACCCAATTCTCATTTCTATCCTTTGAATAAGCAGGCAGCTGTTTTGAAACTAAATTCTTGAAAATATTTTCACAAATACGTAAAATAAATATATTAGTAAAAATATTTTCAAAAACTTCACGGACAGATGGAATTGTGACATAATGGAGTCAGCAAAGGAGTGGAAATGATGACAGGCGAAGAAGTGCAGAAATTGGAATCAGCATTGCTGATAGAGAGGAAGGACTATGTAAATAGGATTCTTTCTTTTCGTGACCAGGAACCGGTAAAAATTATTACAGGGATACGGCGATGCGGAAAATCCAGTGTTATGCGTCTTGTTATTCGCCGGCTCCTCCATGATCATGTAAAGCCGGAGCAGATTATCTATATGCAGTTTGAGTCCATGTCTTTCAACGGGATGTCTCTGCAGGAGTTATATCAGTACGTGAAACAGCGGTGCCGGACAGGAGAAAAAATGTATATTTTTCTGGATGAACCGCAGCTGGTTGAGGGGTGGGAAAAAGCGGTCAATTCATTCCGCGTTGATTTTGACTGCGATATTTATGTTACCGGTTCCAATGCCTACCTGCTGTCGTCGGAATATGCAACACTTCTTTCTGGACGGTATGTGGAAATCAAAATGTACCCCCTGTCTTTCAGGGAATTCATTTCCTTTAACCATATGGCAGTCAGTAAAAGGAAGAATTTTCTTGGCCGTACAGAGACCATGATGATTGACCCGTCCGGAGCCGGAATAGAGGCAGGTCAAGTATTGGAAGCCTATATGCATTATGGTGGAATGCCGGGGGTTTCAGCAGTTGGGCTGTCCCAGGAAAAATCAATGATGCTTCTTGACGGGATCTATTCTACCGTAGTAGTCAGGGATATCCTGGAAAGGAACAGCCGGGAGAATGGTGGGAGAAAAGCGGATGCCCTGCTTCTCAGGAAAATCATTCTTTTCCTTGCAGATTCTATAGGCAGCAGTGTATCCCTTTCCTCTATAAGCCGCACCCTTATATCAGAAAGGCTGGTTGAAAACAAAACGAAACACGGAGCTCCGGCAGTCCAGACGGTTTCCCTCTACGTAGAAGCAATCAAAAAAGCCTACCTTTTCTATGAAATCAAAAGATTTGACCTTCGGGGAAAAGAAAAACTGAAAACCCTTGGGAAATATTATATTGTGGATCCGGGACTCAGAAATTATCTCCTTGGGTACAGATTAGGAGATACCGGGCATATGTTGGAGAATATCGTATATTTTGAACTCCTCCGTCGTGGATTTGAAGTGGCAGTGGGGAAACTGGGAGATAGGGAAATTGATTTTGTGGCAGAAAAACAGGGAAAAAGAATCTATGTCCAGGTGACCCAGAGCATGACAGACCCCAAAGTATGGAAACGAGAATTGGAGCCACTGCAAATGCTCAAGGATAACTATGATAAATATGTCCTGACACTATATAAAGGGATAGATGATGATGCAGAAGGAGTACATATAGTCTCTTTGATAGACTTTCTGCTGGAAGATAAAGTGATATAGAGATAACAGCAAAACGCCATTTTATAAAACTGCGGCATGCCGCAGTTTCGTAAAATGGCGTTTTTGGTTACTCGATTTGGCATCCACAGTTCCTCGAGGTCCAGCCTGCGGCGCAGGGCCCACCAGAATCCCTCTGTCACTGCGTGACATCATTCCGGCCGGGCCCCAAAAGGAAGGTGCTTTTATGTGCAGTATAAGCACCAACTTGGGCCCGGCTCGAAGGTCCTCTGCAGGACCTTCGCCTTTGAGAAAGGGGGACTATCCAATGGCGGCTGGCGCCGTATGACCTCGGCCTGCGGCGCTCCCATCCGCTAACCTCCGTCGCCTGACGGCGCCACCGCCGGGCCACGAAAGGAAGGCGTCTTATTGTGCAGTATAGATGTGCAGGTCCTGCATAGGACCTGCAAGCCAGCCGCAAGTTGGCACTTATACTGCACATTAAAGTGCTTTCCTTTTGGGCGGCTGGCCGATCAACGTGGGCCCGGCTCGAGGGTCCTCTGCAGGACCCTCGCCTTCCGAGTGTGCCCAGCATGGGCGCACTCTTAAGGGTGAAAGTCCCTAGACCGCCCGACAGCGGGAAGGTCATAGCCGAACACCAAGGGTGTCCATCGTGAGATGGAATCTGAAGGAAGGTGCAGGCAAATCTCCGGTCCGATGTACAAGAACCACATAAGGCTACGGCAGGATGGACAAGGTTGCTCGACAAACTGAAATCCCATAGCTGTACGGAATCCTGCAGAGTACATGTGGCGGATATATGGAGAGAAAGAGTGCGTTCTTACCTGGGGAGGTCTCACGGACACAGCAGAATAAGGCTGTATTTACTGGGCTGTGCTGTGGTTGAAATAAGATTTGCCGTGAGAAGTCAGCAGAGGCCATAGTACCAGATGGCTCATAGGCATCTGGGAAGGGCCGAACTTTAGGAGATGTTAGTCAATGAAAGTAACCAACCGTGGGCTTAAAGGCAGACAACTTCAGAAAGAAGACTACTGGCAGAAAGCAGCTGCGGAACAGCAGGGATATGCCGGAGTGCCCATCCATGTGAGGATTGCTGAACACAACAACATCATCGCAGACTTGCATAAGCAGGAATGCGAAAACTAAAGAACCGCCGTATACCGAACGGTACGTACGGTGGTGTGAGAGGTCGGCGGGCCGAAGCCCGCCTCCTACTCGATGGAAGGAGGCTGCCCACCAACAGATTCACTGTATTATTGGCCCTAAAATATCACTCGTCATCTCGAGCGGTGTGGACATGCTGTATGACGCTACAGTCAAGAATCGCTACAGCTGCGATGAGTCGAGAGATCTCTCAGATAGTTGACTGTGACGGAACAAAGGCAGAACTGAGATTTGATGTAAATAATTGTAAAGGAAGAGTGCCGATGGGATTGAGAAAGAACGGTCAGGGCGACTTCAGCGAGAGCCCCCTCCGCCATACGGGCACCTCCCCCATAGATGGGGGAGGTCAACGAATCGCGGTTTCGCCGCTGTTGATATCCTGATGTCTCCAACCCCAAAACCCCGAAATTGACACAGAAAAAGGCCCCTTCCTTGGGAAGGGGCTGCCCACCGGGCTGAGGTTAGCTGAAGGGCACTGACAGAAGCGCCGCAGGCGGGTGGTTTTTCCTAAAAGCTAAAAGCTAAAAGCTAAAAGCCAGTAGCTAGAAGCCCCGCCCGTTCGCACGCATCTTCAGCCACAAGACCTGCGGCGCAGCCGCTGAAGGCCTCGATCTCGGTCTCGACCTCGATCTCATTTTCCCCACGCCGGATCGTCGGCGATTCTCTTTTTCCTCTCGAAGGTGGTGGCGTTCTCCTTATTGATGGCGTAGTCCTTGGAGGAGAAGTCGTACTGGGAGTGGTAGAAGTTGGTCCTTGCCTGCCAGATGCCGGTGACCGTATCGAAGGCCATGTCGTTGGTGAAGACCGTCTGCTCGTGGGACTTCAGGGTGGGCATGAGGTCTGGATGGGCGGCCTGGTAGTCCGGCGACAGGTATACGAAGAAGGGGATGTGCACCATGTCGTAGTAGAAGGGGGAGGTGGTATGGAAGTGCTTCATATTTTCCCCGTGGTCCGAGAAGTAGATCATGGACTTCAGGTTCAGGTTCTCTTTGGCGTATTCGAAGATGTCCTTCATTACCTGGTCATCGTAGGCGATGGTGAGGTCGTAGTCATGGTAGGGGTCCTCTTTGGAAATGCCCAGCTTATCCCGGAGGTTTACCGGTACCCGGGCGATGTAGGTGTAGTGGCTGCCGTCGATATTGATGAAGATGACCCGCTTCTTCGCCGGGGGCAGTTTCTTCAGCACCTCCAGGGTATAGCCGTCGTAGTTCTTTTCCCAGTAGGAATCGTCGCATCGTTCGGCGATCATGGTGACCCCGGCACTGGACATGGAGCTCCGGTTATGGAAAGAAATCCAGTCCGTCCGGTATCCCGCCGCCTTCGCCACGTCCACCATGCTCACCACGTCTTCCAGGGACATGTCGCCGTACTGGTTGGCGCTGGTCATGGCATAGGACAGGGAGAAGAGGGTATTCGGGAAATTGGAGTACGCATGGTAGCCCAGGGCAAAGTCCGGGGACTTCGCCATTTCTGAGAGCCAGGGCGTCGTATTTTCGGGGTAATCCGGGGTGAAGGCCTTCATGTGATCCCGGTTTGCGCTTTCCCCGATGATCACGATGTGGGTGCCCTCGTCGATACCGTCACCGGGATCCGGCGGAACGAAGGCCATATTCTTTACGTTCTTGTCCAGGTTGTTATTCAGCTTCTGGAGCAGCTGGTATTCGCTGCCCTTGGAATTCAGAGATTTGATGATGGACGCCGGGAAGACGTGGGTGATCTGGCGATAAAATCCGCCGAAGAAGAGGATGGAAATCACCGCCAGCCCTATGGTATAAGCCCGGCCGCTGCCCCGGAGGAAAGGGCCCTCGAAGGAACGGGCCGCCTTCATCATGGACCGGGCGAGACCCACGGCACAGGAAATGACGATGCCCAGGGCAATCACCGCCATGACGAGATGCATGGGAGAACCCATGGTGCGGAAGAAATCCTTGATTTCCTTCACATGGGTGGAACGGACTGCCATCATGGCGAACATATCCATTTCTCCGCCGAAGAGCACGTAGTAGCCGATGTAGATGAAGGGGAGAAGCACCATGAAGAAGGTGTAAATTCCCGCAATCACCGTCCACAGGGAGCGGAATTTCTTCAACCTCGCCGTGAGGGCAGTGTACACATAGGGAAGTGCAAAGAGAAGAGCCCCCAGCACGTAGTAGTCACCGAGATGTTTCTTCTCCGGAAGGGACGCAAAGCCGTAGGCCCAGGTAAATGTGCCCGCCCAGAGCAGGGCGAGAATAGCAGCCCATGGCAAGAGCCGCTTCAGGTAGGCCCGGTTCATGGTGAAGAAAAGCCCGAAGGACACGATGAACATCACCAGGAGCGCCGCTCCCAGCCGGGGCTGCACGTAGCTGTGGATATCCGGAAAATCGCCGCCCAGGTGAAGAATCGCCATGATCACCACGGCGATACCCAGGGGCCAAAGCAAAGCATAAAGAACTGTCTTTTTCATAAAATGCCTCAACTTCAGATTTTTGTTTAAAACTTGTCAACATAGTATAAATTTAACGTAAATCATTATATCACAAGTGACTGGCAGTCAGATAGTGGGACTGGGATTTCTTTTATTCTTGATGGGCCGCTGGGGAGTAGAGTCAGGTTTCCGACTTGGACAAAGTAGAGAATGTATGACTTTTGGGCAGAGAATCTGTTTCTTCCTATAGAGAATAGGTATTTTTGCTTATATATCTATAAATTTCTTGCTTACTCTATAAATACAGTTATAATTAGTAAGATATACTATATTGTCATGTAATTTATTGTGCAGATTAAGCAGGATAAAACGGATAACAGAATTTGTATAAGACTTTACTAAAATGAACGGGAGTATTTTATGAAGAGCAAAGAAATAGGGAAATATGCTTTACTGGCTTTTGGCGCTATGGCGCTGATTTATGTCTGGTTTGCCATAGCAGGAGTGACGGATCTGGGAAACTGGACCCATGGACTTCGGAATATACTGACAGGGGTTATTTTTGTCTTCTTAGCCCAGCTGGTAACCGGAAGAAGTCTTAACCATCCCTCCTGGTGGCCGGGAATTGTTATTTTTTACTTCTGGTTGGCTGCTTTATCCTATATTGAAGTAAAGTCCGGCGGGACCTGGGGAGTACGGCTTGAAGCATTGAATAACGATGTGCTTAGCCTTATTTCGGCTTTAGTTTTTATATTTTTATTGGAATATATTGGATCCCGAGATTCTCATATGAGAGCTATTCTAGGGCTTTTCAATTTTCTGCTGATTGGGTATCTGTCATTCAGTATATTTGTATACATTTCTTACTACTGGATTTTTGGAGCCGGATTTACCTCTAATGATATGATTTCCGTACTCCTTACCAATAAACAGGAAGCATTGGAATTTCTGCAATCCCATATGGGACTTGGTGTACTTGCCTTAGTACTTGCTATTTTTATTATTTATATGTTGCTCGTTGGCTTTTTGATTTACGTGGGCAGTAGAAAAGAGGAAAATCTGAAGCCGTTACCACATACCTTGGCGTGTAAAATAATAACCGGGGTACTGCTTATAGCTTCTTTGGTGACCATGAATCACTGCATTCCACGTATTTTCCCAGCTTGGCCGTATCGTGTGGCCCATAAATATCTGGCGGATGCGAAAGCAGCTATGGTTCACCATGATGATAATCTGAAAAAGTTGTATTTTACCGGTTCTACTCCGGAAACGCTTCCCGGGTCTGTAATTGTGGTTATTGGGGAAAGTGCTAACAGAAATCACCTGAAGGCTTTCAATTCGGATTATCCGGCTGAGACTACGCCATGGTTTTCTTCTGAAAAGAACAATCCGGATTTTTATTTGCTGAGAAATACCTATTCCTGCTATCCTTTGACAGAGAAAGCACTTTCCATGTATTTGACGAATCTGAATCAATATAATGAATTAAATCGGGATGAAATGATTACGATAACCGATATAGCAAATAAGGCGGGATATAATACGTGCTTCATCAGCAACCAGGCTCCAGCACCAGGAAATATGGCCTTGGAACTAGTCTCTGGCGCATCGAAGAAAAGATTTACTACGCCTCATCCTGGTGGTGATGATATGAAGGTAATGGATTATTTAAAGATTTTGCCGAAGGTAGGTAGTAATTTTATTGTTATCCATTTAGAAGGCAGCCATGACCGCTATCGCGATCGAATACCTCCGGATTTTGAGGGAATCCATATTGATGGGCATTCTATAAAGGAGAATGACTATGACTCCAGTATCATGTATACTGATAATGTACTGAAAAATATTTACCAATATGCGAAAGACAATATGAATTTGCAGGCCATGGTGTACTGCGCTGATCATGGAGAAGATATGAAGAGCTTTCATGGCGATGGGTACTTTACCTGGGATATGATTCGTACACCGGGCTTTGTATATCTTTCACCGGAATATAAGATGGGTCATTTGTCTGTCGCAAATCATTTAAAAGCAAATGAAGGACAGGTATTTACGAATGACCTGATATTCGATATGGTGTGTGGTATTATGGGTGCAGAGAATACAGCGTATAGCCAAACCTATGATATTACGTCTGCACAGTATGATTTGACCTGGGAGAATGCCGTATCTAAATTCGGTCACGTGAGGGTAAAGGATGATCCGTTCCATGTTAAGGATTATTCGCAGGCTTTAACGAATAAGGAGTAAAATGTGGGAAATACCAGAATAAATCAATTGGCCGGAGTAACAATTGGCCTTTTTATGATTATTTTGTCATGGCGATTTACGGCGGCCTATTCCAGCTATGCTTTTGCCGTATTTGTACTGTTTTTTGTAGTAGATGCAATATATTCCCATAAAAAGCATCTTCGCTTTATGCCGGAAATTACTAAATCCTTTTTATATATGGCTTTTGGGATTTTTGCATTGTATTTCTTATTCGTTTTATCGGCCGTCATTCATACAGATCATAGAGATATTTTCCGGGCTCTTGACCGTTTCGCTTTGGTAATACCGTTCTTTATGACCTGGTGGATTTCAGCAAAGTATCAGGTGGAAAAAGGCATCAGATGGGGAATTCTGGTTGGGATGGCTATTGCATGTGCCATTGGACTGTATCAGTGGCATGTGGAACCGGGGCTTCGCATTTTGAGTTCCTATGCCCACCCCAATCATTTTGGAACTATGATCAATCTGATGGTACCCTGCATTATCTATGCAGATATCAGGAATAAGGATAAATGGTATAGAATTCTATCTGTCATTGTTGTATTGGCTGCCATCGTTTGCCTACTGATGACTCGTTCCAGAGGGGCACTCATTGCATTGTCGGCATCTATTATTGTAGGAATCATAATAGCTTTATTTGAACTGAGAAATTTTATTTCGCCTTTGCTAAAGAAAATAAGCGTTATTGTGGCTGCTGTTACAATTATTTTTGCCGGCCTTGGCACCTACTATATGCAGAGTGGGCGACAGGAAGTAGAACTGGGGGGAGAACGGGACCTGATGATTGAGGCGACTATCAAGATGTGGGAGGACCACAAGATGATTGGTGTCGGGGCGGATCACTGGGAGGATAACTACTATGGCAGGTATCATCCGGCAAATGGTCGTGAACAGGGACTCAGCATGCCCCATAATATGATGCTCTATTACTTATCTACCGGAGGAATTCTTGGGGGCCTTGGGTATTTGATCTATTTGGTATCAACAGTGGCGGGTCTCCATCTTTCAGTAAAAAAGCGCCAGGACTATTACTGGTGTCTTGCTATTTCAATTATATTTCTGTCATTCTTTTTACAGGGAATGGTTGATACGACAATCATTAATAAGATTCCGGGAAGAATGTATTTTGCACTGATGGGAATTATTGCGGCACAATCGCAGGTTGGCCATGTCAAGAAGTACTGAGAATTTTATAGAATAGGGGATGTCTATGAGAATCCTGTTAGCAAGAATTGCACCACTCTATGGACGAAATGGTGGTATGGAGCGGGTGGAAGCAAGAATGGCAGATGCTATGGTTCAGCGAGGACATGCCGTAGGAATTCTCTCAATGGACGAGCTTCCGGGAAAACCCTGTTTTTCCATCCATTCTGATGTACAGATGCTTAATTTATATGATTATATGGATCATTCTTTTCATGATGTCCATTACAAGCTGGTTAGGGAAATAGTTCGACCCTTCAGTAAAAGAAGTGCTCTACGCTGGAGAAATAAAGGACGTGCTGCCGCTTATAAATCAGGAATGGGTAAGGTATTGGCTGCTTTTCAGCCTGACGTCATAGTATCTTTTGATGCCGAATCAAGTGCCATGTTTTTTGATTCGGTACCGGATTTGAATATTCCTCTAATCACTATGTTCCATTTTCCTACAGATATAGCAGTAAACTGGGAGGATTCAGATGAGCAGAAGGCTTTACTGAGAAGCAGTTGCGTCCAAGTACTCATGGATCAAGATATTCAGACCCTAAAAAAGCGTCTGCCCCATGTAACTGCTGTCCGGATTCCTAACGTTGTTCCCCAGTGGTCCCCAATAGCTGATTTGAATCAAGATAAATCTGTATATACTATTATTAATGTGGCTAGACTTGAAAAAAATCAGAAAAGGCAGTATTTACTGGTTGAAGCTTTTGCACTTTTAGCAGATAAATTCTTGAACTGGAATGTTGAATTTTGGGGTTCCGAGCCCGATGGTGGGACGGAATATACAGCAGAATTGCAGAAACTTATACATGACCGTAAATTAGGGAAGCACTGATTTAATCCAATTATTTGCTGACTGGCAAGGCATAATCCTG
>ERZ1023650.61-NODE-61-length-24391-cov-27.519107_pt1 | contig 24391 bp, 20 predicted proteins | sample MGYA00380337_ERZ1023650 | MGnify/ENA primary metagenome ERZ1023650 (study PRJEB33179, sample SAMN07449042) | human gut metagenome | biome: Human-gut; feature: Human associated habitat; material: Faeces | host: Homo sapiens | place: India:Kasaragod | collected...
TCCTCCGTATAGTCAAGATAGAAGAATCTTCCGTCTTTCAAGTCCTGGATAGACCGGACCATCTCCAGTTTCTTGGCATCGGTCAGCAGACTGGCTGGTACGTCCTGATAGTGTGCCTGATTGTTTACTTCTCCATGGTCATCATCGCTGCACGAAGATAGCAGAAACATACAGAATGTGATGCTGAAACTTAAGCATAAAAACAGAAACCATTGTATGTGCTTACTGTTGAAAGTGATATTCTTTTTCATACGTAATTAGTATTAAATGATTGATAAATGATTTGAATTTTCAAATGCAAAAGTAATGGAAAACCACTCTCGGTAGGGAGAAAAGTACACTGAAAAATGCTGATTTTTCTGGAATTATAAAAAAATATCCCTCAAAATACATCAAAACCAATCTTTTTTATTATTTTTGCAAGAAGAAAAAGCGATTCGTCTGTCTGTGCAAAATGATTCGTCAGTCAGGGCAAACCTGCCTCATCTGTCAATACGAAATAATTTATCTATCCATCATGAATATGAAAGAAAAGAACGCAAAGAAATCTAAGATACATCAGTTAGGGTTCTCTTTCCTGAAGAGAGAATCTAATTACTTGGACCGCCAACGTCAAGCTATCCTTGTGTGTTTCTCCGTGATGCTCTCTTTGGGCATCCTGTCAAATATCCTGGGCTTTTCTGGAGCCTTTGATCCGTTTTTTACCGTGTCTAACATCGTTTTTCTGATTGTCGTGTTATCCTCTTTCATGGCTTATCTCTTCGGGAAAATCCCAATGGTGAGGGCAATCGTTTGTATCGCTATCGCCACCCAGTGCTTTATCGGAGCTGATATCCTCTACAGTGCCTTTATGCCTACGCTGAAAGATAACAGAATGGTGATTCTCATCAATATGCTTATCCTTTCAGGCAACATGTTTTTCTCGCTGGCGGCTTATCAGGCGCGTCTCACACGCTGGCTGGTGGGAATAGCTTTTGGGGTTTATATATTGAGTGTGATTGTAACGGGGGATGAATCGCTCATGGATTATTTCTTCATGATGATGCTCATATTGCTTTTTATCAGCGTGCTGAGTCTGGCTGTTGCCAGAAACGGTGAGTATCTTGTCAATGCGAACAGAACGTTGCAGCGTGATGAGGAAGAACTGCTCCAGGTGCTGAAGATAAACAAAAAGCAGATTAAGGCATACGTGGCTCTGGCGAAGGAAAGGCATGATGTTAAACTTACCGCGCATTTGCTGGATCTTCTGGGTGAGGCTTCGCAGAAGAATGTCATAGACAATGTAATGCAATATCTCCAGACCCGCGAATTGAGCAAACAGAACATTGAACGCGTCTTTCCCGAGTTGAGTGCCTCTGAACAGGAAATCTGTTACCTTATCCTGCAGAACAGAAAGCTGAGTGAGATTTGCACGCTGCTCAACAAGTCGGAATCGAACATCACTACCCAGCGGGCCAACATCAGAAAGAAGTTGGGAATGGGCTCTGCTGATAACCTGAAGAAGGTCCTGGAGAAGCGCATAGCTGAAAGCCAGTAGGCCGATTAGGCTGATACTGAACCATATCCTGTTATTTTCGGAAATTTTGAACATATTGTGATAAGATGTGAATAGTCATTTATCACCTAAAAGCCGTACCTTTGCACCCAGATAATAAATGAAACGTAAATCAATAGAAATCATTAAGAAGAAATGAAGAAAATAATCATCTTATGTTTCGCGCTCGGAGCTTTCCATACTCTTGGCGCACAGGAGACGCTTACGCTCAGCCAGTGCCTGCAGATGGCAGTGGATAACAACCTGTCGCTCCAGAGCAGCCGAAACGAAATAGCTAAGGGAAAGTACGCTATCAGCGAAAATCAGGCTAAACTCTATCCGCAGATCAATGCGGTGGCACAGCTCAACGACAACTTTACGCCGCCTGTTTCGGTTACCGATGGCTCGGCTTACGGCAAGCCTTATAATGTAACCAAGACGTTGCAGTATAATGCTTCGGCGGGTGTACAGTTGCAGATGCCGCTGTATAACCAGATGATCCTTACCGCCATCGACATTACCAAGATTGCCGATAAACTTAACCAACTCTCTTATGAGAAGGCGCGTGAAGACCTCATCGTGCAGACTGCCAAGATGTATTACATGGCGCAGAACACATCTGAGCAGATTCGTCTGACGGATGACAATATCAAGCGACTGGTAGAACTCAGAAACATCACCCAGGCATTCTATGACAACCAGATGAGTCTGGAGGTAGATCTGAAGCGTGTGAATCTCAATATCGAGAACCTCACCGTGCAGCGCGATAACGCCATCGCCATGCTCGAACAACAGTATACCATGCTCAAGTATGTGATAGATTATCCTGCCGAGAAGGAGATGAAGGTGACAGCCGTAGATCCGGGAAAGATTGAGATGGTGAAGGCTGACGGACTGGATACGGGACTCTACGAACTCCAGTTGCTGGAACAGAAGAAACTGCTCACCCAGAAGCAGACCAAACTAGCCAAGGACGGTTATCTGCCATCGCTCTCGCTGACCGGAAACCTGATGTATTCTGCCTTTACCGATAGGATAGATCACTGGATTCATTCGGGCGAATCAAACCACTGGTATGGTTCCAATGGTCTGGGCATTCAACTGAGAGTGCCTGTATTCGATGGTTTTGAAAAGCGTTCTAAAATCAGAAAGGCGAAGATAGAGGAGGAGAATGCACGCATCGGTTACGAGGACGCCCTAAAGGGACTGCAGGCAAACTATATGAATGCGGTGAGCGAGGTGAACAACAGTCAGCGCAACTACAAGAAGCAGTTTGATAATTATACCATGGCTCAGGATGTTTACAACGTAACAGCCGACCAGTATAAGGAGGGTGTGGCTTCGATGACAGCGGTGCTGCAGGACGAGATGCGCATGAGTGAGGCGATGAACAATTATCTCACAGCCTACTATCGCTACAAGGTTGCCAATCTCTCGCTGCTCAAGTTGACTGGACAGCTCAACCAGATTTCGGTTGCTAAATAACGGAGAAGAATAAATCATTAAAAAATAAAATATAAACAGGAAAACGGGATGTAAAAAACTTTACTTCATATTCCCTGATTCCAAATTACAATAAAACTATGGAACAGAACGAAAATAAAAATGTAGAAACTGCAGAGGCTACACAGGTATCTCACGAAGAAACCAGGAAGAAACTCAAGAAACAGCGCGTAAGACAGATTATCGCCAGTCTGATAGGTGTTGCTATTCTGGCTTTCGGACTCTGGAAAATCGTATGCCTCTTCCTCGATTATAACTCTAACGAAACGAGCAATGATGCTCAGATAGAGCAATATATCTCACCGGTTAATCTCCGTGCATCCGGCTATATCGCCAAGGTATGCTTCAGAGAACATCAGGAAGTACACAAGGGAGATACCCTCCTTGTGCTCGACGACCGGGAGTATCGTATCCGTCTGATGGAGGCTGAAGCAGCCCTCAAGGATGCCAAGGCAGGAGCCAATGTCATCAACGCTACAGAGCAGACCACCGAGACATCAGCTTCTATCTATCAGGCATCTATCGATGAAATAAATGTACGACTTGCCAAACTTGCCAAGGACTGCGAACGCTATCGCAACCTGGTAGAAAAGAAGGCGGCTACTCCTATCCAGCTCGAACAGCTGGAGGTGGAATATGCAGCTACCAGGAAGAAACTTGAAGGGGTAAAGAAGCAGCAGGCTGCTGCCTATAAGGGAGTAAACGAGGTAACTACCCGCAAGCAGAATGTGGCTGCCTCCATCGAGCGTGCCGAGGCTGCCGTAGAGATGGCAAAGCTGAATCTCTCTTACTGTGTGGTTGTGGCCCCTTGCGACGGTAAACTGGGTCGCCGCTCTATCGAGGAGGGACAGATGGTGAATGCAGGAACCACCATTACCTACATCATTCCAACCAACAACAAATGGGTGATTGCCAACTATAAGGAAACCCAGATAGAGAATCTCTATGTAGGACAGAAGGTGCGTATGACCGTAGATGCCATCAGTAACAAGGAGTTTGAGGGTACGGTGACCGCCATTTCTGGTGCTACCGGTTCGAAATATTCGCTGGTACCTACAGACAATTCGGCTGGCAACTTTGTCAAGATTCAGCAGCGTGTGCCTGTAAGAATCGATTTCAACAACCTCAGCAAAGAGGATAATGAGCATCTTGCTGCCGGCATGATGGTGGTTGTCAAGGCTGAGAGAAAGTAAAAAACAGCTAGATGGAAATGAAGTAATATATGGAAGAAGAATATAAGAATTATCCGTTTTATGATTGGGTGCCCAAACCGCTCGGCATCATCTTCATGATCATCCTCTTCGTGCCGATGATTACGATGAGTGGCGTCTATTCTGCCAACAGCGGCGAGATGATGAGCGGGCTCGGCATCCAGTCGGAATACATCGCCTTTGCGGGCTTCTGTACCTCGATAGGAATGGCGGCTTTCTCGCCGTTCTTCTATGATCTGGTGTGCATCCGTAGAGAGAAGATGATGTGTATCGTGGGCTTCTCCATTCTCTTTATCCTCAGTTTCGTGTGTGCCCAGACCGACTCGCTGTTTATACTCGGACTGTGCAGTCTGCTGATGGGTTTTGTCCGCCAGACGTTGCTGATGGCGCATCTCTTCGGGCTCATCAGATATGGTTTCGGAATAGAGGCTACGAGGAATATCACGCCGGGATGCGAGCCTACTACCGAGAAAGCATGGGATGCGGTAGATTCGGAGAAGATGGTTTCGCAGCCGGTCATCTATCTCTTCTTCATGATTATCGGACAGTTGGGAACCTGGCTAACGGCATGGCTTGCCTATGCCTATGAGTGGCAGTATGTTTATCATTTCATGATGGCATTCATGCTGGCAGGCATCATCATCGTGTTCTTCACCATGCCTTATCATGAGTATCCGACGCCTAAGTTCCCGATAACGATGTCGAAGTTTGGCAATGTTACGGTGTTCAGTATCATGCTCTGTTCGTTTGCTTATGTCATGGTTTTCGGCAAGACGCTCGACTGGTTTGATGATCCTACCATCCGTTTCTCTTCGGTGGTCTGTCTTATCTTTACCGCCCTGTTCATCTATCTGGAGAAGACGCGGCGTTCACCTTATTTCATCATGGAGGTGTTCCAGCTCAGGGTCATCAACTACGGCATCCTGCTCTTCTTCCTGCTGATGGTCTGCAATTCGAGTGCCATGTTTGTCAACGTGTTCACCAATGTGAGCATGAAGATAGATAACTGGCAGAACGCCACGCTAGGCAACTGGGTGATGGTGGGCTATACCGTGGGACTGATATTCGCCGTCATCGCCAGAGCCAAGAATGTTCACCTGAAGTGGATGTACTGTCTGGGTTTCCTCTTTATCGGAGCCTATGCGCTGTACATGTATTTCGAGGTACAGAACGACGGTATGTATGAGCGTATGAAATGGCCAATCATCATCCGTTCTACGGGAATGATGCTGCTCTATTCGCTCATCTCCACGATAGCCAACCAGCGTATGCCTTACCGCTTCATGTCAACCTGGGTTTGCATCATGCTTACCGTTCGTATGGTCATTGCCCCTTGCATCGGCTCGGCGCTCTATACCAATGTGCTTCAGCACAGACAGCAGTATTATGTAACCCGCTTTGCTCAGGATTACGACCGCACGAGCATCGAGACGGCGAAGACTTACGACCAGACGGTGAGAGGCATGCAATATCAGGGCAAGAGTGTAACCGAGGCACAGAACATGGCTGCCATGAGTACGAAGGGAAAGGTACAGGTACAGGCCACGCTGGTGAGCATCAAGGAGATGGCCGGCTGGACCTTCTACGGCTGTCTGCTGTGTGCCGGACTGATGCTCGTTCTCCCTTGGCGCAAGCGCAATATCGGGGAACTGACGCGTGAGTATCTGCTGAAGAATGTAGATGTGAAATCCCTTGGAAGAAGGTAGGGGAGTGCTAAAATATCATAAAAGATACAGGCTGCTCATCTGATGAATGGATATTTTTGTTATCTTCGCAGTTAAATCTGAAGATAACAGACCCATATTCATCATGAAAATAACAGATAATATCATCATATATGAGGCTCATGAGTTTCCTCAGCTGTTGATGCAGCCTTTCTACTCCGACTATGTCGGAATCGTAATCTGTCATCAGGGGATGTTCCGTTTCTGCGTAGACGGAACATCCTTTGTTGCATCTGAGGGTGAGACCGTTTTCCTCTCCAAAGGAGTGATGTTTCATGTGCAGGAAACAGGCAAGAACCTCAGATTTACCCTTCTTTTTTACCGTGCCGAACAGATTCGTCATATGTTGGGCAATACCGTGGTTACCATGCGTCTTTATGCTACGATTTATCCCAAACCCTGCCATGTCAGGACGACGGGCTATGAGGATATGCTCACTTCCTATGCCCTGATGCTGAGGAAACTGGAGCTGGAAAAAGAGAAGAGTGGTGAACTGGATGCCTATTGTGTGCATGAGCAGAAACTGTTGCTGATGGCTGTTACGTACCGGTTGTGCAGCATCTTCTCGGCATCGTTCAAGGCTGCCGGCAAGGAGATGGAACGGAAAATTGCCATCTTTGAGTCGCTGGTGCTGCTGATAGAGAAGAATTATATGCGTGAGCGCAGTGTGGCTTTCTATGCAGATGAACTCTGTCTTACACCGAAATATCTGTCGGTACTGGTCAAGTCGGTTTGCGGTCAGACGGTCCAGCAGTTGCTTTTCAAGGCGATGATCCGTCGCAGTATCTATCTGATGAAGAACACCACGAAGACGATACAGCAGATAGCCAATGAACTCAGTTTTCCCAATGCTTCAGCCTTCGGAACCTTCTTCAAGAAACATACCGGTCTGTCGCCTAAGCATTACCGTAATTGGGAAGAGGGGAATGAACCGCCTTCTTTCAAATAAAGATTTCATCCTATACCTATAAAATAAAAAAGGGACAGAGGAATTGTGCTGTCCCCTGTCCCGAAACTGTGATATAACTAAAACAACTGAGCGAAAGCTTCGGCTGTCTTTCCTGTATAGGTCTTCATCTCTGTAACCGGCTTGTAACCGAAATCCTTGAAGGCAAGGAGCTGTGTGGCAACAAACTGGTGGTCGTCAGAGATGCAAGCCTGTAACTTCATATTACCCATGCTGATGGCAGAAACAGGGAAGTTGCTGATCGCTGTTTCTACATCCTTTGGGGCTGCGCTGAGGATGTTCTCAAGCTTTCTTCCATCCTCTGCAGAATATTCCTTCTCTTTTATCTTAATCACACTGTTGGTAGGTTGATAGATGAGTTTGACAGTCAAACCCATGAAACCTTTCTTTACCTGTACATCCTGGAGTGCCAAAACATCAGCACCCATCTCTAAATGATTAATCTTTGCCATAATTTTATACTGTTATTTGCTTATTCTTAATTCTTGAAAAATAATATATATTGAACTGTTTTTTGTTTTGAATAGGGGTGTAACCAGTCTTATCGCATATCTTAGAAAAGATGCGATAAACCTATATGAAATTTTAAAAAGAGAAAAGAATAAGCACTAACAGAGCAGATGTCGCAGGCAAATGACATAATACTTGCTGGCGACATCAAAGTGGATTGGGGCAGTTTCCTGTCGGAAAGGCTCCATGCCACCTTCTATAGCTGATAAAAGGGATGATAAATAACGGATTCTATTTGTAAGCAATCTACTGGCAGTCTGACTGTTGTGCATGTTGCCACTTGGCAATAAGCGCTGCGGACGGCTGCTACAGATGCGGTAAGCAAGCTGTGAGGCGTTTTCAAGCTGTGCCTCAGGCTGGCTCTTGTCATACTCAACCTTCGCCAAACCATCTTTCTTATGGCTTGCATCTTCGGTATAAGAATCCTCGGGTGTAAAAGAAATAGAGGCAGCAGATACCTCTCCATAGCCTGAGAAGACCATGGACACCAGAAAAAGGATGTATAGTATCAACTGCCTCATATTAAATATATTATGGTGTCAGGATGAACTCCCGACACCGGGGATGATTAATAACTTCTTGCGATGATGACACGTGCAACGGCTGGCTTGCCGCTTACCATATCTACACCTGGAGTCTGCTCGTAAGCGAAAGGCACGCAACGGATGGTAGCCTGAGTCTCTTCCTTAATCTTAGCCTCGGTCTCGGCTGTACCGTCCCAATGGCAGAGGAAGAAACCACCGTTCTTCACACGCTCCTTGAACTCCTCGTAGTTGTCGCACTCATAAACGTGAGCATCACGGTAAGCACGAGCCTTCTCGAAGATATTCTTCTGGATGTCTTCCAACATATTCTTTACGCGCTCTACGATGCCGTCGAAGCTAACGTTCTCCTTCTCCAAGGTATCACGGCGCATAATCTCGATGGTGTTGTTCTCCAAGTCACGGCCACCCATAGCCAGACGAACAGGAACACCCTTCAACTCATAGTCAGCGAACTTGAAGCCAGGACGCTTGGCAGGGTTGTCATCATACTTCACGGTGATGCCCAATTCGCGGAGCTGGTCGATGACAGGCTGCAACTTAGCAGTAATCTGAGCCAACTGCTCGTCGCCCTTGTTGATAGGAACGATAACCACCTGGATAGGAGCCAGCTTTGGAGGCAATACGAGACCGTTGTCATCGCTGTGAACCATGATGAGGGCACCCATCAGTCGGGTAGAAACACCCCATGAAGTAGCCCATACATACTCAGGCTTGTTCTCCTTGTTCAAGTATGTAACATCGAAACTCTTGGCGAAGTTCTGACCCAGGAAGTGAGAAGTACCGCTCTGGAGAGCCTTGCCATCCTGCATCATTGCCTCGATGGTATAAGTGTTCAGGGCACCTGCGAAACGCTCAGTCTCACTCTTCACACCCTGCAATACAGGAACACCCATGTAGTTTTCAGCAAAATCAGCGTAAACCTTGAGCATCTCCTGAGCCTTTGCCTCAGCCTCTTCCTTAGTGGCATGAGCGGTATGGCCCTCCTGCCAGAGGAACTCAGAAGTACGGAGGAACGGACGGGTACGCATCTCCCAACGCATTACGTTACACCACTGGTTGCAGAGGATAGGGAGATCACGCCATGAATGGATCCAGTTCTTATAGGTGTTCCAGATGATGGTCTCAGAAGTAGGACGGATGATGAGCTCCTCATCGAGCTTTGCGTTAGGATCCACCTCAACCTCTTTGCCATCCTCTGTAGAACGGAGGCGGTAGTGGGTAACTACGGCACACTCCTTGGCGAAACCTGCCACGTGCTCAGCCTCACGAGAGAAGAAACTCTTCGGGATGAGGAGAGGGAAGTATGCGTTCTGTACACCTGTCTGCTTAAACATCTTGTCGAGCTGCTGCTGCATCTTCTCCCAGATAGCGTAACCGTATGGTTTGATAATCATACAACCACGAACTGGTGACAACTCAGCGAGATCAGCCTTTACTACCAAATCATTGTACCACTGACTGTAGTTGTCAGCGCGCTTGGTTAAATTCTTGAGTTCTTTAGCCATATTGCTTTTTTCTATTTATTTTGTTTTTTATTTCTTCTGTTATTTATATATTAAGGTATAAGCATGAGCCCCTTCATCATCTGCTGACGGCAGTTCATCTGTCTGCAGGTGTCTGAAATCCTACTTTTAGGGATTTTCCACCCCCAAATAGGTGATTTCCTAGCTCTATTTCGACAAATACCCTTAAATTTGCATGCAAAAATACAAAAAAATATTAGAAAACTCTCCATTATGGAGAAAAAAGAGTTATCTTTGCAATTAAATAACATAAATATAGGAGATTTTAAAATGAAAAAGACTAATTTTGCAGTTGCAGGCCTCTCTTTGTGCTTGCTTTTCTCAAGTTGTGGAACCAATCAGAAGACAGGTACAGCTGTAGGTGCCGGTTCTGGTGCAGCTCTGGGTGCTCTCGTTGGTGGATTGCTCAACAATAGCCATCGTGGTACAGGTGCACTTGTTGGTGCTGCTATCGGTGCAGCTGTTGGTGGCGGTGCTGGTAACCTCATCGGAAAGCACATGGATAAGGTGAAGGCTGAGGCTGAACAGGTGAAGAATGCACAGGTTGAGACTGTAACAGATGCCAATGGCTTGTCTGCCGTTAAGGTAACATTTGCTTCTGGTATCCTCTTCCCAACTAACGGTTCTACTCTCAGCAGTAGCGCCAAGACTGATTTGGCTCAGTTTGCCGGTGTATTGAAGAACAATACCGACTGCGAGGTTTCTATCCAGGGTTATACTGATGCTACAGGTAATGATGGTATCAACTTGCCATTGAGCCAGAAGCGTGCTGAGGCAGTTTACAACTATCTCGCTTCTTGCGGTGTTACCAGCCGTCAGGTAAAGAATGTTCAGGGTTTTGGTTCTGCTAACCCTGTAGTGAATACTACTGCTGCTTGTGCCCAGAACCGTCGTGTAGAGGTTTATATGTATGCTAGCCAGGCTATGGTTAACGCAGCCAACAACGGTACATTGAAGTAATAACTTTCATGCTCCCGGAAGGGAAAAAATAAATAGATGATTTTGAATAAAATCAAGAATATAGTAAAATGGGTGGTGGTGCTGTTTTTCAGTACCACCATTCTTGCTGTAGTGGCATATAGGTTCATTCCTGTATATGTCACTCCTCTGATGTTTATCCGATGCTTCCAGCAAGTAGCTGATGGAGAGAGTATTACCCTGCATCATCATTGGGTTTCGATGGATAAGATTTCGCCTCACATGCCAGTGGCGGTAATGGCGAGCGAAGATGCGAGATTCCTGAAGCATCACGGTTTCGACTTCAATGCCATCGAGAGTGCGGCGAAGAATAATGCACGTGGTGGAAAGGTGCATGGAGCCAGTACCATCAGTCAGCAGACTGCTAAGAATGTCTTCCTGTGGCCTGGCCGTTCATGGACCCGCAAGGGATTTGAAGTCTACTTTACCTTCCTCATCGAAATGATGTGGAGCAAGCAGCGCATCATGGAGGTTTATCTCAACAGCATTGAGATGGGACCGGGTATCTATGGTGTGGATGCGGTTGCAGAATATCATTTCGACAAGAAAGCGAAAGATCTGTTTCGTGGCGAGTGTGCGCTGATAGCAGCTACACTTCCTAATCCGCGCAAATTCAGTTCGCTGCATCCTAGCGCTTATATGAAGAAGCGCCAGCGACAGATAGAACATCAGATGAGATTTATCCCTACCTTCCCGCGTGAGGGCGAAGATTTCGACCCGGGCACGGCTGTGGGAGGATATAGGGGGAAGTAATACTTAGTTGATAGTTTATAGTTGATAGGGGTGACCTTAAAATAGTTTTTTGCCTCAAATATTGATTCATGGATTTACTGAAAGACTTGAACGAAGCGCAGCGTGCTGCGGTAGAATATATTGACGGACCTTCACTGGTGATTGCCGGTGCAGGTTCGGGTAAAACGCGTGTGCTTACCTATAAGATAGCTTATCTCCTGAGCCAGGGCATGAAACCCTGGAGCATCATGGCGCTCACCTTTACCAACAAGGCGGCAAGGGAGATGAAGGAACGTATCGGAAAACTGGTGGGAAATGATCTCGCCCAGCATCTCTATATGGGTACCTTCCACAGCATCTTTTCCCGAATCCTGAGAGCGGAGGCTGAGCATATCGGCTTCAACAACAACTTTACCATTTATGACGAAAGTGACTCGCGCTCGCTGATCAAGGCGATAGTGAAGGAGATGGGGCTGGATGATAAGAAGTATAAGCCTGCTGCCGTTCATGCCAAGATTTCGATGGCGAAGAACAACCTGATGAGTGCTGCGGCTTATGAGAGCGATGCGGCTATCTTCGAGCAGAACAAGCGTGCGCAGATGCCTGAAGTTGGTAAGATTTTCGTGGCTTACGTGCAGCGCTGCAAGCAGGCTAATGCCATGGATTTCGATGATTTGCTGACGCTTACCTATCAGCTCTTCAGGGAACATGAGGATATTCGCCACAAATATGCCGCCCGCTTCGATTATGTCCTGGTGGATGAGTATCAGGATACCAATCACGTTCAGATGTCTATCGTCATGCAACTCTGTCAGGAGAAGCAGCGTGTTTGTGCCGTGGGTGATGACTCGCAGAGTATCTATAGTTTCCGTGGTGCCAATATTGATAATATTCTCAACTATCAGCGCCAGTTTCAGGGCACGCGTCTCTTCAAACTGGAGCAGAACTACCGCTCTACCCAGACCATCGTTGAGGCGGCTAACAGTCTGATTAAGCATAACCGCAACCAGATTCCTAAGGATGTGTTCAGCGAGAATGCGAAGGGTGAGAAGATTCAGTATAAGCCTGCTTACAGCGACAAGGAAGAGGCGGCGATTGTGGCGAAGGACGTGAAGCGTATCCGGCGCGAGGATGGCTGCCAGTATAGTGATTTTGCCATTCTCTACCGCACCAATGCCCAGAGCCGCAGCTTTGAGGAGGAGTTCAGAAAGCAGGGTATTCCTTATCGCATTTATGGCGGACTGAGTTTCTACCAGCGCAAGGAGATTAAGGATATTATTGCTTATTTCCGTCTGGTGGCGAATCCGGATGATGAAGAGGCTATTAAGCGTATCATCAACTATCCGGCTCGTGGAATAGGTGCTACTACGGTGCTGAAGATTGCTGACTGTGCCCATCAGAACCAGGTGAGTTTCTGGGAGGTAATCGGTGCCCCTGAGCGGTATGGACTGGCGGTAAACAAGGGCACGATGAACAAGCTGGAAACCTTCAGATTGCTGATTTCTTCGTTTATCGAACGGGCTCAAACTACGGATGTCTATGAATTGGGTGATGCCATTATCAAGGAGAGTGGTATCAGTCAGGATATCATGTCGGGCAAGGATGCCGATGACCTGGCACGTCAGGAGAACCTGGAGGAATTCTTGAGCGGTATGTCGGCTTTTGTGGAGGAACGCCGTGAAGAGGGTAGGTTTGATGAACTCTTCCTGCAGGATTATCTGCAGGATGTGGCGCTGCTTACCGATGCTGACAGCGATGGTGATAAGGATGAACCTCGTGTTTCTCTGATGACGGTTCATGCTGCCAAGGGTCTGGAGTTTCCTACGGTTTTCGTGGTTGGTTTGGAAGAGAATATCTTCCCAAGTCCGCTTTCTGCTGCTTCGCTCCGAGAACTGGAGGAGGAACGGAGATTGCTTTACGTAGCCATTACGCGAGCTGAGAAACATTGTATCCTGACGAACGCCAAGAACCGCTGGCGATATGGCAAGATGGAGTTTGATAATCCGAGTCGGTTTATCGATGAGATTGACGGCAAGTTGATTGATAGCCAGGATGAGGCTGGTGGAAGCTTGTTTGGCTCTATGTCTGACCAGCCGGAGTGGGCGAGAGCGCAACGTCCTCGCAGACCATGGGAGGATGCTGAGCAGCCTAGATACAGTAGCAGGTATCAGAATTCCAAACCGGTAGCATCGCAGTTTGTGGCAGATCCTAAGCCTTCTCTCTTTGATGATGAACCTGAGACTTCACGTACTTCCGGACGCTCGTCTGTTTCCGGACGCTCATCTCTCTCTGAAGGTAATTTCAAGTCTGTTAGAGCGCTGAATGCAGCGAAGCGTTATATGGAGGCGCATTCTTCTCATCCTGCTTCTCGCGGTACTGGATCTTCTGCAGCATCAGTTTCTTCTTCTACAGCTTCATCTGCTGGCAGTTCTTCTTGTGGTTTGCAGGAGGGAATGAAGATTGAACATCAGCGTTTTGGACGGGGAACAGTATTGAAGATTGAAGGTACTGGTGAGAATACGAAGGCTACGGTTGAGTTCGTTCATTCTGGCACCAAACAGCTTCTGCTGAAATATGCCAAGTTTACGGTAGTAGATTAAGTTCTGTAGTCTGATGTTTATATTTATAGGTTTATCCTGTTTTGAAGTTCTCTCTTACAGGTAGAATCTTATAATATAGATAAAGAGTTATAAAAATAGATTGGGCAAGACCATCTCTGGTCTTGCCCTTTTTGTTTCTATATACTATAAATTGAAAAAGCGTCCCCGCAGTAGCCTCACGGTCACTACGGGGACTTATATTACTAACATCTAACTTTAGCATTTTTGTTTAAACTTAAAAACAAATTCTTTATGAGAGTAATTTCTCCATTATCTATAAACATAAACCAAGTATCTCATATATTGCAAGTAACTTGTATCCTGCAAATATCTTGTATTCTTAAATGCAAGTTCTTAGAAAAGTTAAACCCATAGACCAGTATCTCTACTAATATCTTGATTATTTTTATTTTATTGCTTTTTGTCTGTTTAATATTTAATACTTTTAAGTTCACAATGCAAAGATATAAAAAAAATGGGTAAACTCCAAATTAATTTTGCTTTATTTTGTATTAAATGGCTTTTATTGTACTTATGCGGCGGTTTTTAAGGATTAACCGGCAAAGTTAAAGAGGGTGTATCATAAACAATCAAATGCTTTATGATACACCCTCTTTCTCAGGATTCTGAATATTTTTTCGTGTTTATAACGCTTCGTCTTCAGGACGTGGCATCTGTGTCTGGGGCTTCTGTTTCTTGCCTGACTTCATGAATAGTTTCTTCTTCTTGAGCCATGCAGCCTTGCGTATCTCGTATTCTTCGCGATGACGCTCCAAAAAATTATCTGCCATGTTTCGTTTCCTTTTTTACTTTGCGTTATGAATGCTTATTCTTCTTTAAACTTACTGTAAATCACCTTTATCTGTATAGGACTTGTCTCCTTGCCGTTGCTGTCGGTGGTTATTACACCTCTTTTCAGTCGGGTAGAAGCGAGTGACATATCGTGATTAATCTTGGAGATGACGGTAGTATAGCCCTGTGTGGTTGTGATGACGTTTACAGGAACCAGCACTACTTTATTCCAGTTTTCCCCCTTGCCCTTGTTCTTATACATGGCAGAAACCAGGTTGGCGATGTTCTGGAATGTATAGGCATTCTTGTAGGTGCCGGTACTGCTGTAGCTTGCCGTATAAGAAGTACGGTTGTCAGCCAACTTGCTCTTTTCGAAGAACGACTGCAAACTGTCTTTCTGAACCATCAGGATGGTGCTTGGTGTAGCAAAGTTGTATGGGTTGTCTTCGTCTGCATTGTTGAGTCGTGGGAAGGAGATGGTAGCTGTGTTGAGCGTATCCTTCTCATGACCCTTCATGATGTCATCGATAGGAAGAGTAACCTCGGTGAAGATACCGGCAGGCGACTTGAGGTAAGTCCAGTCCTCCTGACTTGCCAACTTCTTCAAGTTCTCGGTATCATTCTCAATCTTGTTGAGCTGCAATACCTCTTCTGTACCATCAAAACGGTTGTATCCGATTCCAGTACTGTCAGTAACGCCGTCCTTTGCCTTGATGGTCTTTTTCCAGTAGAAGATAAGCTCTGTATTCCAAATCTTAGCCATGTTACCCGTACCACCTACATTCTTGATGTAGAAGCCAGGGCAGACGTTGTGCAGGAACTTGAAGTTGGTCTTGAAGTACTCAGGATGTTCTGCGTATGTTTGCATGATGTAAGAACCATAGTTCTTGTATGTCTTACCATCTTTTTTATTCTTATACTCCTTATTCAAGTAAATCTTGAAGTTCTTGACATCTGATGTATTGCTCAAGTTGTAATTACTGCTCCAATGCTGGTTGTTTTCGTTTACCCAGCCTTTCTCGAAGGCATCATAATTAGAGTAATACTCCTGATCTTCTGCCATCGGCTTTGTCATCTCATAGGCTGTCACCTTCATTGGGGCGATGGTATCACCATAGCTGGCGTTGTATGAAACCAGGAGGTAGCATGAGTCTGCTTCGATAGAACCCTTGTTTGCCTGCTTGATGTAATCGAGTGTATCTACAGAGAAAGTAGGCAATACGCTCAACTGGGTCATGTAGTCGCCCTTTACATAGTTGCCGGTTTCCGGGTCTTTCATCTTTCCGATGAGCCCCGTGTTGTTGCGGCTCAATACGGAATCTGCTACTATAGACTTTGTGGTAACATTGAACGCTGAGTTAGAAATGTTAATGTTGTCTATCTTATTAGTGATGCTACCACCGATTCCCTCGGTGGTATCATCACATGCAGCGAAAGTAAGCGCTGCTATTACTAATACTGTTAAGAGTCTTAAAATTTTCATTATCCTTGTATGTATGTGTCTCTGTTGTCGGAATTTTATTCTGCGTCAGGACAAACCTTGTTGATGAAGTCTGCGTATGGCTCCTGGATATCTTCTCCCGGATAAGTCAGTACAGGCTTGTTCTTCTCCTTCGCATAATCAAAGAGAATCTGGGTAGCTTCTTCTTCACCTTCTACCACACCGTCGCTATAGTCGATGGCGAGTTTGCCGAGCTCAATGAAGTCGAAGTCGTCCTGATAGCCGTCGAGCAGTTCAGACTTGGCATCGCGGAAGGCAACGCAACGTTTGAAGTTGGTACCCAGTTCACCCTTGAGTTCGTTGGTATAGAGAGCGGTAATTACCTTTGATTCTGCAAATGAAGGCTCTTCGCTGTAGGCTGTCTTTACATAGAATGGTACTACTGCGCTAGCCCAACCCTGACAGACGATTACGTCAGGCTGCCAGCGGAGCTTCTTTACGGTTTCCAATACACCACGTGCAAAGAAGATTGCTCTTTCTCCGTTGTCGGCATATTCCTTTCCGTTTTCATCGGTGCCCATCTGGCGGCTCTTGAAATAGTCGTCATTATCGATGAAATAAATCTGCTGTCGTGTTGTTGGTATAGATGCAACCTTGATGATCAGCGGATGGTCTGTATCATCTATGATAAGGTTCATACCAGACAGGCGAATGACCTCGTGCAATTGTCCGCGACGCTCGTTGATGGTACCCCACTTAGGCATGAAGGTGCGGATCTCAAAACCTGCTTCCTGCATCTTCTGAGGCAGTTCGCGTCCCATGATTGACATGTGAGACTCGGCTACGTATGGGTCGATCTCCTGATTGATAAATAATACTTTTTTTGCCATAAAATTTAAATTTTATTCTTACGAATTACGTGCAAAGGTACAAAAAAAACTTCAAATAGGGGCATTTTTTCTCCGAAATTCATTATTTTCGGCAATAATTCGCATATTTTTAGGTTTTTTCTTTCTCATTTGAGAAAAAAGTTGTTATTTTGCACCCGAAAACAGATTATGACGATGAAAGTATTCAATAAGATTGTTGACCTCCAGAACGAACTCTTCATGTGTCGTAAGGAGGGAAAGGAAATCGGCCTTGTGCCAACTATGGGTGCGCTGCATGAGGGTCACGCCTCTCTTGTTAAGCGCAGTGTAAAGGAAAATGGCGTGACTGTAGTTTCTGTGTTCCTGAATCCTACACAGTTTAATGATCAGGGTGACTTGGATCGCTATCCTCGTACCCTCGATGCTGACTGCAAGCTCTTGGAGGCTTGTGGTGCTGACTATGTGTTTGCACCATCGGTGAAGGAGATGTATCCTACACCAGATACACGCCACTTTGAGTTTCCACCTGTTTCTACCGTGATGGAGGGTGCTAAGCGCCCGGGTCATTTCAATGGTGTATGTCAGGTCGTGAGCCGCCTTTTCTATATCGTTCGACCAACCCGTGCTTATTTCGGTGAGAAGGATTGGCAGCAGATTGCTGTCATCAAGCAGCTCGTGAAGTACATCAACAGCGATGTGCAGATTGTAGAGTGCCCTATTGTACGTGATGAGGATGGTTTGGCTAAGAGCAGCCGTAATACTTTGCTGGCTCCTGATGAGCGTGCCATTGCGCCAAACATCTATAAGGCCCTGAAGGAGAGTGTGGAGTATGCCAAGACTCATACCGTACAGGAAACTCACGATAAGGTGGTTGCCGACATCAATGCTGTAGAGGGTCTGGAGGTAGAGTATTTCCAGATTGTGGATGGCGACAGCCTGCAGGATGTTTCTTCATGGGAGGATAGTGCCTATGTGGTAGGTTGCATCACCGTTTATTGCGGTAAGACTCCTATCCGTCTCATCGACCATATCAAGTATAAGGGATAATTCCTCGATAGATATTCTTTATTAAGTTTAATCCGTAACAGATCAAGTAATAACAGAACAATGCAGATAGAAGTATTGAAGAGTAAGCTCCATTGTGTAACCGTAACTGAGGCTAACCTGAATTATATGGGTAGCATCACCATCGATGAGGACTTGATGGACGCTGCTAATCTGATAGCAGGCGAGAAGGTTCAGATTGTAGACAACAACAATGGTGAGCGCTTGGAGACCTATATTATCAAGGGTGAGCGTGGCAGCGGTTGTATCTGCCTGAACGGTGCTGCAGCCCGCAAGGTGCAGGTGGGCGATACCGTCATCATCATCGCTTATGCCCTGATGGACTTTGAGGAGGCTAAGACCTTCAAACCAACCGTGGTTTTCCCAAAAGAGGGAAATAAGGTTTAAATATCGTATGATGATATAGAATTGTATAAAGAATGATAATCTCGTATGATAATCATAAAGAATATGCGTTCCTGTGGATAGATGAATCCGTAGGAACGCATATTTGTTTTGTGACGATAAACTTGCGTTTCGGTGTGGCGAAATAGCGGTAAGCCACATAGATGGTGATGCCCTGTTCACGGTTGGATAATGTATGTGTACCCTATATATAATGGTGTAATTACTATTTTATGAAGGTATAATTACGATGGGTTACGGATAGATCTCGATATGACTGCTGCCGGAGTTGCCATTCTTGATAATCCTTATTTGGGTGGTGATGCGCTCGCTCATCGTGTCGGTATGACTGATGACGCCCACCTTCTTGCCTTGCGAACTTTGCAGCATGGCGAGGGAGTCGATGACGGTGGCTAGGGTATCGGGGTCGAGGGTTCCGAAGCCTTCGTCGATGAACAGGTTCTCGAAGGAGATGTTGCGGGAGGATAACGCCGACAAGCCCAAGGCGAGACCGAGACTCACGATGAAGGTTTCGCCACCTGATAGGGAGGTGGTGTCTCGGATATCGTCGGCACGGTCGTGGTCGATGACTCGGATGCCCAGCGAATGCTTTACCTGCTGCAGTTCGTAACGGCTGTTGAACTTTCTGATTTCCTGGTTGGCGTGCGCTATCAGGAAACTGAGCGTATAGCATTGGGCTATCTTGCGCAGCGTCTTGCCGTCAGCTCCGATAGCATCCGTAATGGCTGTCCAGTCGTCCTTTTCCTGTGTTACGAGATTCAGAGCCTCAGCCTTGTCACCCAACTGTTTGAGGGCTTCCTGATGGTTCTGCATCCTGGCGTTGGCAGCAATCAGTTCGTTGCGCTGGCTTCTCTCCTGATACTCCTGCTGAATGGCTAAGAGAGCATCACGGGTTTGGGCAGGCTGATGTTCCAAGTGCTGCTGATGCGCCTTTTCTGCGCTCTGATAAAGGGCGGTTGTTGAAGCCACGGCTTTCTCCTTTTCGTCCTTTTCCCGACGGATGGCATTCCAGTCTTCGGCGGAGTGAAGCATCTCCCGGATGGTATTTCGTTCGATAAGGCTTGGTTCGATACTTCTTTCCTCGATGCCTTCCTCTTCGGAGTCTTTTCCTTCGATGCTCTTTTCTTCAAGCTGCTTGTTATATTCCTCAATCCAAAGGTCGAGTTCCTTTTCCTTCGCTTGCAGATTCTCTTTCATCGTCTTGTTCTGAGACAGCATGGTTTGATGCGAACCTTTACTGTTGGCGAGTTCAGCCTTCAGTTTGTTGATATTCTCGTTCTGAGTATCAGCTGCTTTCGTTGCCTCGTCCTTTGCTGCTGTCAGTCTTTGTTCAGCCGCATCTGGTTCTTCTCCATTCAGAATTTGCTTATATTTCTCCTGCCATTCCTCCATTTCCTTCTTGGCGCTATTCCATGTCTGAAGGGCTTTTCCGTAAGCCTCCTCCTTACTCTTTTGCTGCGAGATGATATTGATGGTAAGTGCTTTCTGCTCAGCCAGTTTTGTAGTGCAGGTTGAAGTATTTTCCTGAACTTCATTCAGTATTGTTGAAGCCTTGCTTTCGTACGCCGCTTCATCCTTTACAGCCTTGTCCTTGAGTTGGGTCAGCCGTTCTATCTCTTTCTGAATCTTGTTAAAGAGGCTCAGTTTGCTGCTCGCATCTTTCGCCTTGTTTTCATAGATAGGCAAGAGCGATTTCAGTTCTGCCTCCGCCTTCGGAATCTTTGGATACTGGGCGATGAGCGCCTTCCATTCCTCTTCGTAAGTTGCTATTTCTCCCGAGAGCTTTTCCTGTTGTTTCTGGAGCGTCTGTACTTCGCCGTCGTTCTGTTTTCTCTCGCCGGTAAGGTTCTTCTCCTCTTTCTGCTGCAGTTTCAGCAGATTCTCCTTGGCTTTCAGAAGTTGCGAGAGCTCCGTAGTGGCTTCCTCAAACTGTCTGTTGTCGGTATGATAAGGATGGGTCGTGCTGCCGCAGAGCGGACAAGGTTTGCCTTCGGTCAGGTTGGCACGATGAATCTCCCATTTCTCACTCACCATGAGGGTATAGGCATTTCTCAGCGTCAGGGTCTCTTGGGTCAGAGCCTCGATGGTCAACTTGCCCAGCGCTTCATCTATCTCTGCGTTTCTCTTGCCCAAGACCTGGATTCGCTCCTCATTCTTCTGCTTTTCTGTTGTGGCGGCATCGAGATGAGCCACAACCTTGATGGCTTGCTGGACATCCTGCAGTTTCCTGTCGGCTACAGTCTTGCTGTTCTGCAGTTCCTCTATGTTCTGTCCGGCAGTCTTGTTTCTTTCCGTCTCCCAAGCCTGTTCAGCGGCTTGCGTCGCTTCGTGCAGAACCTGTTTCTGCTTGGCAATCTCTTCCTGTGTCGCTTTGAGAGCAAGGTTCGCTTTCTCCGTTTCGGCTTCCCATTTTTGGATGTTTCGGGCGTTTTCCTCCACGTCTTTCTGGGCAGTTAGATTCTCTTTCTGCGCCAACTCCAATGCCTCTTTCTTTTCTTTCAGATTCGGCATTGCCGCTTCCATTTTTGTTTTCAGCGCTCTTGCTTCAGCGATGACCGGCAGCGCCTTTTCCAGCTGTTCCTGTGCCTTGCTTACTGCTTCCTTCAGACTGGCGAGAGTTTTCTCGCTTTCGTCGATGGCAGACTCTTGACTTTTGATGTTCCCTTCCGCTTTCAGGATGTTTTCTTCCTGCTCGTGGATGCTTTGCGTCTGTCGCTCTACTTCCTGCAGCAGGTTGACGGCAGGCTGTACTTCATCGTGCAACTGCAGACGGAGAATCTGGGTTTGCATCTCTTTAATGGCATCTGTCGCTTGCTCCATATTAGTCTGGTAGATAGCGATTTGCTTGATTTGCTTATCGTTTTCCTCAAACCATTGCAGGTCTTTCGAAATGGCTTGCAACTGGCTGTCGAGTTCCTTCTCAGCCTTTTCCAACCGGGCGATTTCCTCCTTTATTTGGGCGAGTTCTTCATCGTTCAGCAGGTTCTGTTTAACGGCTTCCACCGATGCTGCCATCTGGTTGTAGGCATCCGTCGCCTGGTCTTTCGCCTTCTTGATTTCAGTAGCGATGTTCGTATAAGTTTCCTCGCATCCGATGAGTTTTTCCAGGAGTTCATACCGCTCGTTTTCCTTCGCCGTCAGGAAGTTGGCAAACGAGCCTTGGGCGATGAGTACGGTACGGAGAAACTGGTCGTAGTCCAGTCCTATGATGTTCGGCAGTTCGTTCCAGTCGGCAGTTTCCTCCGTCATCTCTTCTCCGTTTCTCGTGATTTTATAGAGCGCAGTCTTGGCGTTCTCGTAGCGCACTCTCTGGAATCTGACGTGCCATTCTGCGCGGTAGATGCTGCCGTTGTTGGCAAGGAAGGTGAGTTTGCTGTAACCTTCCTTCTTGCCACGTGTCAGGATGTTTCGGCTGTCGGTAGGTGCCAGACGGTTACTTTCGCTGGCATCGGCAGCTCCGAAAATCTCGATGCTCTGGTTCTTGTCTCCTTTCTTCCTGGGATAGCGAGGGGCGCGGTTGTAGAGAGCCAGACAGATAGCATCGAGTAGGGTAGACTTGCCACTTCCCGTCGGACCTACGATGCTGAAGATGGTACTCTCGCCTAAGGCACCTTCTTCAAAGTTGATGACCTCGCCTCCCTGTTTGTCAAGCGAAGCGAGGTTGAGTATTTCGAGTTGTAGGAATTTCATAATGATGATGTCGTTAATAAATCGGATAACATTTTCTCCTGTCTTTCGTTCATCGGAGCGTTGTGTCTGATGGCGAAGGCTTCTTTCAGCGTGTCGAGCGGAGGACGGTTAATGATGTCTTCTATGCTGGTGATGTTCTGGGAACCCTGGATGGTGGAGAGGTCCAGTTGCGGAATGATGCGCTGGATTTTGCAGAGCACGGCATCCTTTTCGTTGACGAGTTTCTCCAGTTCCTTGATGTCATCGCTGGTCAGTTTCTCCTGTTTCACCTTCAGCATCACGTAGTCGAAATGGTCGCTCAGTTCGCCGTCGGTTCTTTCCGAGAGTTCAGAATTGATGAGCTTCTGCCATTTCTTGAAGGTCAGCTCTTCCTCATCTTCGGGCAGGATGCGGAGGGCGTGCTGAGGCTTGTATTCCAGGAAATCTACTTTCCATTCCTTGTTCTTGCTGGTTTCCTTTCCTTCATCCTCTTCTCCGTGATCTATGGTGATGAGGTCGATGCCGTGGGTGTAATCTTTCTCGGCAAATGACATCGGGAGGATACTTCCCGTATATCTTGCCCAGTCGGTGTTCCAGATATGTTGCCGTTTGTGGATGTGTCCGCAAGTCATATAGTCGGGATGGTCGTTCCATCCTTCCAGGTCCACTTCCTCCTGCCCGCCGATGATGATTTTCTCGCTCGCATCCTTTTTGGCGATATCCGAACCCTTGGCGTACATGTGTGCCATCATGATGCATTTCCTGCTCGGGTATTTCTTTCGAGCCTCAGCCGTCAGTTCTCTCAGAAAGTCGTTGACTCCCTGCGAGTAACTGGCGTTCTGCACCACATCGCTTCTTAGGAAAGGTACGGCGAGGATGATGACTTCTTCTCCTTCCTCGTTGGTTACGGGGATGATGAGGTCATCGAAGGAATAGAGCCAATGTCCGCCGGTTTTAGCATCGTTCTCGCTTTCTCCCTGCTGCCAGATTTTCCTTACGTTTCCTCTTATTTCCACGTGGTATCGGGTGAGCAGCGGACGTGGAGCCTCCAGTCGGCTGGCGGAATCGTGGTTGCCGGCGGTAATGATGACCTGCATGTTCGGGCACAGTTGGGTAGCATCGGCAAGAAACTCGTAATAAACGGTCTGTGCCGCTGCCGATGGATTTCCGTTATCAAAGATGTCTCCTGCGATGAGGAGAGCATCGGGCTTTTGTCCAGCTATCTGTTCCAGGAGCCATTTCAGGAAATGCTTGTGTTCCGGCAGACGGTCGTTGCCGTGAAACAGGTTGCCCAGGTGCCAGTCGCTGGTTGCTAATATCTTCATACTCATAAGAATGTCTAATCTTAGTCTTTTGCTTTGTCTTTTGCTTGCAATCCTTTAGCTTTTGGTTTGCAATCCTTTGGCCTTTGGCCTGCAATCCTTTGACCTTTGGTTTGCAATCTGATTACAAAGTTAACACAATTATTTGGGATACGCAAAGAAATAAGCTCAAAAAACGAAGAATTATGGCCGGAAAAGTAAAGATATTCAGGAAAAGTCTTGTTTTATATCTGATAAAGTTGTATCTTTGCAAGGTAGAAATCTTCGTTCACCGACGTTGAACCGACATTCACCGACGTTGAACCGCCGTTCAGCGACGTTGAACGGACATTCAGCGTCGGTGAACGGAGATTTCTTCTAGGATTAAATACTTTTCTTCCTAGGTTTGTGGTCTTTTCTTCTTAGGTATGATCATAAATACTGTAGGATGCAAAGGCTGCTGCAATAAGGAGTGATAAAAATCTTAATAAGAAAGGAAACTGATATGGCTAAGTACAAGTTGCAAGAGTTGAATGATTTGCGTGATGAAGGCAAGCGCAGAGTTTATCCCAAGATGGTGACCAACCGTACACTATCCAGAAAAGAGTTCGTCAAGATGATGCAGAACTACCATCGCGGTATTTCGGAAAGTACCACGGAGGCTGTATTGACCGATGTGGTTGATATGCTGACAGACATGCTCTCCATGGGGTACAACGTGAATCTGGAAGGTTTCGGCACCTTCTCCCTCTCCCTCGCTTTCGAGGATGAGAAGCCTAGGGAAATTCTGAATCCAGATGATAAGATGACGTACCGCAAGGTGGGAGTGAAGGACATCAACTTCAAGGCGTCTCCTGAGTTTGTCAAGGATGTGAAGCGTGAAACCGACCGTGACCTGGAGCGTGATATGGGTGGCGTAAAGGTTATCCGTAAGCAGCTGTATTCCAGGGAAGAGCGCATCGCCCGAGCCCTGGAGGTGATAGAGAAGAACGGAGTCCTCACCCTAGGCGATTATGCCTCCA
>ERZ1023650.62-NODE-62-length-24166-cov-27.714404_pt1 | contig 24166 bp, 23 predicted proteins | sample MGYA00380337_ERZ1023650 | MGnify/ENA primary metagenome ERZ1023650 (study PRJEB33179, sample SAMN07449042) | human gut metagenome | biome: Human-gut; feature: Human associated habitat; material: Faeces | host: Homo sapiens | place: India:Kasaragod | collected...
CATCTCTGTTTACTGTAATCTGAAATCGGTCAGCGTTCATAAGGGTCAGAAGGTACGTACCCGTCAGGCTTTGGGTAGTGTTGGCTCTGAAAACATCCTCCAGTTCCAGCTTCGCAAGGAGACTGCCAAACTCAATCCGGAGGCTTGGCTGAGCCGATAATGTATGAATAGTTGCAGCCGGTAGTGTTTTTACTGCCTGGTTGCTGTAAATGATAGAAATGAAACCTACAATCAATTGGTTTGATTGTAGGTTTTTTAATTGCTTACTAAACCGGTGGCTACTGGCATTTTTTTTGTGTTGTTACAAAAACGTTATCTCATTTTTCATTTTATTTTTATTAAACATTGCTTTAGACCTAATTCAATTTTATGTTGTACTTTTGCACCCGGAAATTTTGAAATGAATATGATAATTAGATAAGAATATAAAGATGAAGCATTCATGAAAAGATGTAAAAGATGTATAGAACTATTCTTGTACTGTTGGCTCCTTATCATTTCGCTTACTTCTTGCATTTATGATGACTATTCCAGTTGTCCGCCAAAGGATGGCCGTAGATTGGTCCGGATTAATGTAGATTGGCGTTTGTTTGATAAAGAGGTGCCTACAGGTATGACGGTCATGGTGTTTCCCTGGTCAGGTGGTGCTCCGCATACTGCCTTGACTAATGATATAACACATGCCGACTTTTTCTTGGAACCTGGAAAATATCATGTACTGGTATTCAACCAGAGTACGACCGAGTTTGGTACACTCGAATTTCAGGGAATGGACTCTTACGAGACGGCGCGAGCTCTGGTACTGCATACAACATCGCGCTGGTACTCGCGTGGAGATGGTGAATTGATAGGGGTTGAGCCCGAGTGGCTTGCCTCTGATAAACTCGATGAATTCGATGTTTCTGGAGACTATTCTGAGGCTACTTTAACGCCAAGGAATGTGCTTTCGCATATCCGGGTCAACGTGAAAGTTCCAGGTATAGGAAACCTGTATTCTGCGAGAGGATCCTTAACTGGTATTTCAGATGGATTTCTGCTGGGACAGGGGAAGCCGCTTCAGAGTAGTAAGGTGACTTATCTTCTGGAGTCCTGGACGAAAACGATAGATAAGAATGACGCGACACGAGGAACGTTGACGACATCGTTTAAATGTTTTGGCCTACCAGAAACTGCCCATCCTGCTGCAGAAAACAATAAGCTGTCTTTTTCAGCTTTGTTGATAGACAAAAAGACGCAGGTAGATTATCAGTTTGCGGTAGGAGATAAGTTTAAGGAAGATGAAAATTCATCGGAGTTAGGTTATTTTTCTTCTCTCCATGTTGATGTTGAGTTGCCGAAACCTTTACCTGATGTGAAGCCTTCGGAAGGAAGTTCTGGCGGTTTTGACATCACGGTCAAGGATTGGGGTAAACCTGAGGATATTGATATGGAACTGTAGAAATAGTAAAGTGATAAGAATCAGATAAAAATAGTAAAAGAGTAATAATAGATTAGTTTAATTTAAAAATCCAAAAAGATATGGATAAGAAATTTGTTATGGGTATTGCTGCAATGGCAGCGTTGACATTGGTAAGTTGTTCAAGCGATGACTTGGATAGTCTTTCAGACAATTCTTCTAAGAATGAGGCTATCAGCTTTGATGGCTATTTGGGAAGAAGTGCAGTTGCTGTAAATGGTACACGTGGTAGCGTGGTGAAGATAGGTAATCTTCAGGACTCAAAAGAAGGTTTTGGTGTGTTTGGTTACCATAATACTACAGATCATAACTCTGAAACAGGGCAGCCTTTTAATGCTAATTTGTTCAACAATCAGCAGGTAACTTATGATAAAACAAATTCAAAGTGGACATATTCTCCTCTTAAGTTTTGGCCATCAGATGGTCATATTGATTTCTTGGCGTATGCTCCTTATAATGTAGGAACGGTTGACAATAAATATTGTCTTGATTTTACTGTATCAAAAACAATTACTGAGCAGAAAGATTTGTTGTGGGCTAAAACTGAGGATCAGACAATGGCAAATAACTCTGGGACTAATAAAGTGAAATTTCAATTTAAGCATGCTTTGTCTAGACTTGGTTATTCTGTAAAGTTATATAAAGATTTTACTCCTAATAATGTAAAATTTACATTGAAAGAGATTACATTGGCAGGATCTGATCCAAAATCAACAGCAGAAACAGCAAAAGCTTTCTACCAAGAGGGTACCATAGATTTGTCTACAGGTAATTGGAAAGAACATTCTAAAGATGCTGCTAAGCAAGATTTTAATTGGCTCTCTGAATCTCACGATGTAACTAGTGCAACTGAATCTGCACCTTATACAAATTCTCCATCAGATTATTTGTTTGTAATTCCACAGAATTTCTTAGATGCAGATGGAAAGGGTGATAAACTTTATGTTATCGTAACGTACGATATAACCTATAATAATGATCCAAGTACAACAATAACAAATAAGGTTTATAAGCAAATTAAACAGGAATTCAAGCCGGGTAAGGCATATAAGCTTAACTTGACCCTTGGTCTTCCAATCGAATTCGATGTTGCTGTTGATGGTGTTGACGGTTGGGGAGAAGAAGAAAATATCAATATCGGTTCCAATGACAATAATCCTTGGGATAGATAAAAATAATGAATTTAATAAATTATCATAAGATGAAGTTTCTTCGTTTAGCCTTTTATGTTTTGATAGCACAGCTGGTATTATCTGGCTGTGCCGGCGAAGCTGTGGAAGAAACTTCATCTTCTTCATCTTCTGAAATCAACTTTGATGCTTATGTAGGTCGGGATGCTTCAACCCGTTCTGATGTAACCGATATTGATTTTCTCAAAAGTGGGGAATGGAACGCCGGATTTGGTGTCTTTGCAAGATACAACCATACTGATGGGAAGACAATCACATCTCTGATGGATACAGAACACGTAACCTGGAGAGTAGATCATTGGGGATATGACCATATCCGATTTTGGCCAAGTAGTGGAACTGTGGATTTCTATGCCTTTGCGCCTTATAGTCCACAAGTAAGAATGGGCAGCCTACCTCCTGAACTGGCCGGCAAAGCTGATATTAATAGTCCAAATACTTATATAGATTTTCCTTCTAACTTGTCTCCTGTAGATTTGGTATGGGCCAATCAACCAAATCAAACAGCACCAAAATCTCCTAATAGTAAAGTGAAATTTCAATTTAAGCATGCTTTGGTTCGTTTGGGCTTTGATATCACAGCCAATCAGGTATTAGAGGAAAAGGGTGCAGTTATAACAGTTGATAAGGTGATTCTATATGGCGCCAATGAAACTTCAGGCATCTTTCTTATGGCGGGCTATCTGAATCTTAAAACGGGAGATTGGGTTCCCTACAATAATAATTTTAGTTGGTTTTATACTTGGACACCAACTGGCAAAGTAGATGGCAAAAATGATGAACAACTAAAAATAGATGGTCCAATATATAAGTTAAGTGCAACTCAGTTAGACAATAACACTCCTAGTATAGCAAATGAGAAGGATTCTTATATCTTTATAATCCCTCAGGATCCGCCCAAAAACTTTAATCTAATGATAACTTATAGGGTACAGCAGGGAGATCTTGAGGAAACGGTGACGGTAAGGAAAAATCTGCTAGACGTTCTTCCAAAAGATAGAAATCCGTTTGGTGTAAGAGGAAAAGCGTATACCTTTCATTTTAAACTTTCACTTGATCCTGTCGATTTCAGCGTAACGGTTGATGGCAAGAAGAGGGATGAGGTGACAGGTGAAATAACGATTTAATAAGGATAATCGGGAATATGAAGCGGAATATTTATAGTTATAGTAAGTTATGGATGATTCTCTTTGTCTTGATGGGTGCAGCCTGTACCAATCAAGTGGAGGATTCTATTCCTGTATCTGGTCAGCCTATCGAGTTTTCTGTGCAATCAGATTGGAAGGAAATTCCCAATACTCGCTTGTTGATTGATGATAATGGTACAATGAAATTTACCCAAGGTGACAAGGTTCAGATTTTCGGTTTTCATAAATCTTCTCAATGGGCGGTTGAGAATGTTCAGTTTATGTATCAGGTAGACAATCGGACTCTAGGTCAGAAAGTAGAATTAGATGGAGATGGTAAAACCTGGAATTATACCCCCAAGCGTTTCTGGCCTAAAGAGGGACTGCTAGATTTTTATGCCAGTTATCCATGCGATTCATACAACTCTATTCACTATGACGTAGAAAAGAAGATGATGGCTTATGAAAATAATTTGACACAAGATCTGTTGTATGGCTTAGCTACCGATTGGAATCGTGCAAAGGGGGATCCCGTAAAGATCTGGATGGTGCATGCCTTGGCTAAGGTGAGAATTATTTTAGACAAGTCTTTGGGTGATATCGGAACAGTTCAAGTCTCGGGTTACAAAACTGGCCATTTCTCTCCAATTAACTATGGAGTCCCTGATTGGAAAATTGATGATAAAACGCCTATTGATGCTACCTTTCATAAATTTGCAGGCGAAGGATACGAAAAAGACGAAGAACTGTTTAATGAGAATTCTGTTACTGTATTTATCTTGCCGAAAAATATTACGGGACTCCAGATGTGGGATTATGATCATCATCTGATTGATGCTTCTGAAAAAATAAAGAATCTTGAGTTTGAAGCAGGAAAGGTATATAATCTCACGATATCAAAATCAAATGGAGTACGGAAGAAGAATACAAATAGCCGTTCTATAGCAATGTCTGTTCGTTGTGTTTCGGAATAGCGAAAAAATATCGACCTGAACGGTTGAAATTACCCACACGCCCTGAACCAACGGTCACCGGCCGAAGGGAATTGAAAATCGCTGGCCGAAGGGTAAAGCAAAGGTAAAGGGCAGAGAGGGTGTGTCATAAGTACTTATGACACACCCTTTTTTTCTTTATGCCCCCGGCTCGCCCAGGTATTCGAAGATGGTGAATACCTGGCGGGGAGGGAAATACTGGCTATGCTCCTGGTAGCCTAAACGTTGCAGCTCGTTCCAGAGGGGCTCGCAACGCTTAATCCATCCCATGATATGACGGCGCGCTGTCGCCCCGTCGGTTGTGTCGGGAAAGTAGAGCAGACCCAGCTCGGTCTTGCTGTACATACGTTGGGGATAATTCATAAGCTTTATATTTTTTACAATCCTTCTACACCATGATCCTTAAAGAAACCAATCATCGCTGTGGTCATATAGCCACCCGTGTTCATCTTCTTGTTCGAACGCCTGCAGTTGGCTATGTAATAATCCTTTCGCAGGAAGAAGTCCTCCAGGTCGCCAATCATATCTAACCTGAGATAGCCGCTCAGCTGGTCAGCCTTCTTCTCGCTCACATCATAATTGCATTGCAGCCGGAGTTTCAGTTTGCTCCGCTGTCCTCTCAGTTCGCTGCTCACTTCTGCACCCTCCGCAGTTTCGCCAGAAGTGCGACGGTCGTGCAGGGTAAAGGTGATGTGTTCGGGCAGGTGATGCTTCTCTTTTTTACCCTCCTCCAGAAAGAAAGGCTTATAGGTAAGATACTGGTCGATGATGTGGTTCTGGTAAAGGCGCTTGAGGTCTTTGCAGGCAAAAGTCAGACATTTGTTGTCCAGTGCCGACCAGGTCTTGTAGTAATCTTCCCTGCCATGCATCAGTTGCTGGATATGCGCCGTTTTGCTGATGGTGAATCCCTTTACCGCCCAGCAGTTCATGATGAGATACAACTTGATGCTCGATGCGCTGCGGCATTGGTTGATGGCATTGAGGTCGATATAGCTAACTCCCTTGTCGTAATTGTAGAAAAACCGTATCACGTTGTTGTCGAAGCGGAAATTTACCATCCAGTTCTTGTGCCGGTCTTGGTATATCTCACTCTTAAACAGGCATGCAAATTTCCGGTAGTATGTCTGGTCGCCCTGCTTGAACGGTAGCTGGATGGGGTGCGATTCTATACGCTTGATGGCATCGCGCAATTGCGGATAATGGTGAGCACCATAAGGAAACTCCGACAGTTTCATGATGACATCGGTGTGGCCTGCAGCTCTCTGTTCTGCGGTGAAGCCATTAAAAGTCTGTGAAGTTACCTGATAAGGGATGACATAGCCCAAGATGGCTTTCTGGGCATGCTTGATAATCTGCAGAACGATTTTGAGTTCTAGCACAGAATAGTTCTGGTAAGACAATCCCTGTACGCCAAGGATGGCTATCAGTTGTTTCTCTTGTTGATTTGTCAGAGGGAAGGCCTGCAGAACCATAATTCTCCCTGATGGTAACTATTATTCGCCCTGATGGTAATAGTAAAAAGCTAATTCTCCCTGGTAGTCATTGAGCACTCAAATGAGGTTAACAAACGATGTACTTCCGTTTACCAACTGATATGGCTGAACTGGGTTAAGGATATGGCTGCGTCGGGTTAAGGATTCGACTGCATCGGGTTAAGGATTCGATTGTATCGGGTTGCAGATATGACTGCATCGGGTTAAGGATTCGACTGTATCGGGTTACGCAGTCGGCTGTACTCGCTGATTGAGCCACTTGAGTAGTCTGATTGAACCACTTGAATAAGCTGATTGAGCCACTTGAATATTCTGCTGCATACGCTTACGTGCAAAAGTATGCATTCAAGTTCGCATGTAAGCTCCTAGCCCAGGGCGTGTGGGTAATTTCAACCGTACAGGTCGAAAAGTTTTAGAAAAAGTTATCAGATAGTATTGGGATAGCAAAATCTTTACTTTTTTACCTTTTTACCTTTTTACTTTTAAAAATCCTAGAAAATTCTTGGCTGTTTTAAATAAAAGTTGTAGTTTTGCATTTGGAATAATATAAATATGATATGACAACATTAGCTATTTATAAATTGTGGAGTTTCTTGCAGTCCCTTTCTTTGACAGCAAGTAATGAGCGTTGGTTGGCCGAACGTCTGTTGGAGTCAGCTAATGCTAAGTCTGTTACAACTGTAAAGAAGCAAGAGAATGCGTGGGCTAACTATCAGCTTTCGCCCGAAATACTTAAGATGACGCTTAAAAATCGTAAGCAAGTTTCAGATGCGATAGATGACTCATTGTATGAATCTTTAGAAGAAAAATACAAATGAAAGTATTCTTAGATACCAATATAGTCATAGATTTCTATGATCAGCGAGGTGATTTTTATTATCCCGCTGCCGTTATTTTTGACCTAGCCCATAAGGGAAAAATTCAACTTTATGTTTCTGCTATAACATTTGTCAATGCATTTTTTATCTTGCGCAAATCTTATTCTCGGGAAGAGTTGTATCAATCTATGTTAGGTCTTGCGTCTCTTTGTGAAATAACGGATGTGGATAAGGAGATTATAAAGAAGTGTCTATCATTTGAGCGTAAAGATTTTGAGGATAGCGTGCAATATGAGTCTGCTTTGCTCCATCAAGTAGATGTGATAGTAACAAGAAATGTAAAGGACTTTAGGGATTTTGCAGAAAATGTGCAGACTCCTGCTGATTTTTTAGAATCGATATTAGTTTAAAATAAAAAATCCTAAGGCAGACCTTACGTTCAAGAAGATATTCGGCAATCATCCCGATCGATTGAAAAACCTTCTGAATACCCTTCAGTCACTCAATGAAGATGAACTGATACAACACCATCATGTCCCCACACGCCCTGAACCAACGGTCACCGGCCGAAGGGAAAGGTAAAGGGCAGAAGCTCCTAGCCCAGGGCATCGCCCTGGGTATTATGATATACAAACCAACGCCCTGTAAGGGCAAAAGCTTTAAAATTATGGCGCAATCCTTATCAAAGATTTACATCCATTTGATTTTCCACATCAAATCAACGAGCCCCCAAATCCGTGAAAATGATTTGGAACGACTCCATAGTTATATCGGCAAACTTGTAAAGACTGCGGGATGTACCGAGATAAAGGCTGGTGGTATAGGCGATCATGTTCATGTATTGTTCATATTATCAAAAGATGTCACGATTTCCGAAATTGTTGAGGAAATCAAGCGAAACAGCAGTAGATGGATAAAGGACCTTGATCCGGGTTATTATCATTTTTTCGCATGGCAGGGTGGTTATGCCGCATATTCCATCAGTCAATCCGTTGTGGACAAAACATTGCAATATATTGATAATCAGAAAGAGCATCACACCAAGCATTCGTTTGCAGAGGAATATAGAGCATTCTTGGAATTATATAATGTGGAATATAATGAAAAATTCGTGTTCCGGGATTAAGGAAGATTGGTGTTGTAAGGGCAAAAGCTTTGTATATTGCCAGGTATTTTAAAGCTTTTGCCCTTACAGGGCGCCTTGCTGATTGCTATTATACCCAGGGCGATGCCCTGGGCTAGGAGCTTCTGCCCTTTCAGGGCGTGCTGCTCCTGGAGCTTTTGGGCCTTCAGGGCGTACTTAAGCCCCATGCGAAAGTTCTGTTATTAAGTCAGAAAATGGAAGGCAATCGCTTGCAAATTGTGCAAACGATTGTCTTTTTTTTATGCTATTTATTTAACTTTTCTTCATCTGCTTTTCAAAAAGTATTCTTATTTTTGCCGACGAAATCTTATAATTCAAACTTAATACATTTTGTTTATGCAGAAATTTTATACGTTGATTTGTACACTGGTATTGCTGCTGAGCATGACCTTCATGGCTCCAGTTTCAGCACTTGCGGCAGACTATACACCAGTGGTAACGGAAAATGAAATCTCCGTGTTCTTGGAAACAAGTTATGACAATGCCAAGATTTGGGCATGGAATGACAAGGTGGGTCAGTTTACTACTGCTGCTTGGCCTGGAGAAGCCATGACCTTGATGGGAACTAAAGATGGCAAGAATGTCTTTAAATGGACTTATAAAGCTGGTACTGAAATTCCTACTGGTGTGATTTTTTCTCATGATGGTGGGCAGAAACTGAATGGCGGTGATCAGGAATTCAAGAATCATGGATATTATGTAGAAGGTAAATATACCAAGACCATTGAGACTGCTCCTGCAGGCAAGGTAAAGGTGTTCTTTGATAATACAATAGAGAACCTGAAGAATGTATATTGCTATATTTATAACGGAACTGAGGCTTCTGTAGAATGGCCTGGCGTGAAGATGCAGCTCGACGAAGAGACTGAGTATAACGGCAAGAAAGGCTATTATTCTTTGGAGGTTCCTGCTGCTTTCCTTACAGGTTGTTTCGTCATCAATAATGGCGAAGCAGGTTCAACTCTTCAGGGAGAAACGGTTTATGTAAACGGTAAGGTTGTTACAGCCATAGAGAATACTACCATCACAGCTGTGAAGAAGACAACCGATGATGCCTGGTATTCTATCACAGGTGTCCGTATCAGGAAGCCTACTCAGCCAGGACTCTATATTCATAATGGTAAGAAAGTAATCATCAGAAAATAATAGCAGAATATGAAAAAGACAATCAATTATGGTCTTCTGATGTTGGTGATGCTGTTCACCATGGCATCCAACATCTTCGCAGACAACAAATATGGTCTTAAAGACAATATTCAGGATGGTGTCATCCTTCATTGTTTCGACTGGACGTTGGCAGATATCCAGGAAGAAATTCCTAATATCGCCAAGGCAGGCTTTACTGCCGTTCAGACTTCTCCTGTTCACGAAAGAGCAGGTAAAGGATCCGTCTGGTATGATGTTTATCGTCCATACGACTTTAAGATAGGTAATGGTCTTGGTACTGAAGCAGACCTGAAGGCCCTCTGTGCTAAGGCTCATGAGTATGGGGTCAAGGTAATTGTGGATGTTGTTGCCAACCATACCGACCATCCTAACGTGGCTGCACGCTTGAAGGACGAGAGTCTTTATCATGAACGATTTGGTGTGGGTAACTGGAATGACCGCCATCAGGTTACATTTGGTATGATTGGAATGTGGGACCTCAATACCAACAATCCTACTGTGCAAGCCATCATCAGTCAGTACATCCAGGACTTGAAAGCCTGTGGCGTGGATGGTATCCGTTGGGATGCTATCAAGCACATCGCTTTGCCTTCTGAAGGCGATTCTTTTATGAAGAATGTGGTGGATCAGGAGATGTACAACTATGGTGAGATCCTTGATGGTACTGGTGGTAATGATAATGTCCTTTTCCCAGAGTATCAGACATACATGAGTATTACTGATAATGGTTATGGTAACGGCTTTGCCAATTCTTTCGCTGGTGGTTCTATCAACGAATCTGTTGGCAATTTCAATCAGAGAAAAGCAAAGACAGAAAAGTTGGTTTATTGGGGTGAAAGCCATGATACTTATGCCAACGATGGTGGTGAGTCAAAGAATAAAAGCCAGAATGTTATCGACCGTGCGTATGCAGTCGTAGCTGGTAATAATGGTGCTACAGCTCTTTATTTCTCCCGTCCTGCTCAGAAGGCAAAGAATGATATCAAATTTGGTGATAAGGGAAGCGTTCACTTCAAAGATGCTGAAGTAGCTCAGGTAAACCACATGCACAACGTTTGTGCTGGCGAGCCTAACTATTATGTAAAAGGTAATGGCGTTTGTGCTCAGGTTCGTAAGAGTGGCGCTATTATCGTATTGGGAAGTGGTTCTGACCGTGACGTGACTGTAGCCAATGGTGCTGGCGACGGCAAGTGGCTCAAGCCTGGTACTTATAAGGATATGGTAGGCGGTGGTGCTTTCACCGTCAATGCTTCTACAATCTCTGGTCATGTTGGCGAGTCAGGTATTGCTGTCATCTATAATGCTGGTTCTATTGTGCTGCCTCCTGAGGTTGTTTTCAATCCAGCTGATGGTACAGCCTTCTCTGATGAGACGCTCACTGTGACTGCTACTCCTTTGAATGCTGTTTCTGCCTGGATTCAGGTGAATGATGGTGCTAAGCAGGATTTTACTGCTGCCAAGCAGTTTACTGTAGGTGCTGATGTTGCCTATGGTAAGAATGTTACTATCACTTGGGGTGCAACTGACAAGGAAGGCAAGACAGAAACAGGTTCGGTAACTTACAAGAAGGTGAAGGCTTACGTTCCAGAATTGGGCAAGGCTGACGAAATCTCCTGTTTCTTGGAAACATCCAATGCGGCAGCAGCCGTATATGTATGGAATAACAAGGTTAGTCCTGTAATTAAGTATGCTGGTGATTGGAATGATGCTATCAATAAAAAGTTGCCTCTTGTAGGTAAGAGTGTTTCTGGAAAGAATGTCTTCAAGTGGACTTATGATGGCACCGAGACAACTGCTCCTGCTCAACTCATTTTCTTGGATGGTAATGGAAATAAGATAACTGCTGACGTGGACTTTGTCAACCACGGCTACTATGTTGACGGAACATACAGCACTACTGTGACCAAGGTACATGAAGATGAGACCGTTGTTCCAGAGTATGTTTACTTCGATAACGCTTCTAAGTGGGAGAATGTTTATTGCTACTTCTATAATGGCACAACCTCTTCTGCTGCATGGCCAGGAGTCAAGATGACTTTCGATGCATCTGCTTCTCATAATGGTAAGACTGGTTGGTATAAGGTTCAGATTCCTACGGCATATCTCAAGGCTAAGTTCTTTATCAACGATGGTACTGCCGGTACTCCTATTAATGGCGAGAATGCCTCTACTGAACAGGTAGTGAAGTAATTCTGCAGGTAAACATATATATATAATATAGATGAATTGAGCAGAGCTCTTAGATGGCAGCGCCATCTAAGAGCTCTTTGTATTTGGCGATAGCATCAGCTATCTCGCTTATTTTGATAAATTCATCGGCAGAATGGGAGCGGGAGGATTCGCCCGGACCCAGTTTGAAGGATGGGAAGTGCATCAGAGCCTGGTCGCTCAACGTAGGACTGCCGAATGGCTTCATGCCCATGGCTACACATTTCCTGATAAGAGGATGCGCGGGGTCGATGCGGGATGACTTCAGACGGAAACTGTGGGCCTTCACCTCGCTCTTCAGGTGCTGGCAGATAAACTTGTAAACCTCCTCGTTGTCGTAAAACTCGTTGGTGCGGATATCCACAAGCATCGTACACTTATCCGGAATCACATTGTGCTGGGTTCCGGCATTCACTACGGTAAGCGTCATCTTGGTAGGTCCCAGGAACTCGCTTACCTTCTCAAACTTATAGTCACGAATCCATCGCATATCATCCAATGCCTCGTAGATAGCGTTTACTCCCTCGTTGCGGGCAGCATGACCGCTCTTTCCGTGAGCAATCACATCCAGCACCATCAGTCCCTTTTCGGCAACAGCCGGGTTCATGCCGGTAGGTTCACCTACGATGGCAAGGTCGATATGCGGAAGCAAAGGCAGGGCACGGGTAATGCCATCCTTTCCCGACACCTCTTCTTCGGCAGATGCCAGATAGATAAGATTATACTGCTGAGGCTTTGCGGTCAGCATTCTGAATAGCTGGAGGAGCGAACAGAGTCCGCCGCCACAATCGTTGCTGCCCAAACCGTAAAGTACACCCTCTTCTACATCCGGTGAAAACGGGTTGCGTGTCCATGAAGCCACAGGCTTCACGGTATCGATGTGAGCGTTGAGCAGCAGGGTAGGTCGGCTCTCATCGTAATGAGGGTCGATAATCCAGATGTTGTTCGCCTCACGATGAGGTTCGAAACCATATTTGCGGATAGTCTGCTCCATGATGTCGGCAGCCTCCTTCTCGTTTCTGCTTACAGATGGGGTGGCGATGAGCTTTTTCAGCAAATCCACGGCATCGCTTACATATTCTTCTTGTGTCATCATAATCTCTCTTTTTATTGTTTTGGGGGCAAAGATACGAAAAAAAGAGCAGATAAAGTGGAAAAAATATCTTTTTATTTTGTGTTCTTAACAAATTCTATTATCTTTGCATCAGAATATAAATATAAGCTTATGCAGATTAATAGTCATCTTTCGGTACTGGTACATAATCTCGCCAAGAAATGGGGAGAGAAAACTGCTTTAACTTTCAGAAAGTTTGGCAGCGACCAGTGGCAATCGGTTTCATTCAACCTCTTTTCCTTAAGAGTGAAACAAGTGAGCAATGCCCTCCTGAATCTTGGGGCTAAACCTCTTGACAAAATCGCAGTCTTCTCGCAGAACTGTGTGCATTATCTGTACACCGACTTCGGTGCGTACGGTATCAGAGTTACCTCTGTGCCTTTCTATGCCAACAGCAGCGAGCAGCAGATTCAATATATGATTAATGATGCGCAGATTCGCTTCCTCTTTGTTGGCGAACAGGAGCAGTATGACAAGGCTCACCGTATCTTTGCCCTCTGTCCATCTCTGGAGCGTATCATCATCTTCGATTCAAGCGTACGCATCAGTACACATGACCCTGCTGCCCTCTATTTCAAGGACTTTCTGAAACTGGGAGAGAATCTTCCTCGTCAGACGGAGGTAGAGGAACTCTACAAGCAGGCAAGTATGGATGACTTGGCTAATATCCTCTATACCAGTGGAACAACTGGAGACAGTAAGGGCGTGATGCTGACCTATAGCCAGTATTATGCTGCTTTGAAGGCAAACGACGAATGCATTCCTGTTACCGAAAAGGACCGTGTCATCGATTTCCTTCCATTCACCCATATCTTTGAGCGTGGATGGGCATATCTCTGCTTGAGCGAAGGTGCCGAACTCATCATCAATACTTATCCTCATGAAATTCAGGAGAGTATGAGAGAGATGCATCCTACCTGTATGTGTAGTGTGCCACGTTTCTGGGAGAAGGTGTATATCGCCGTAAAGGCTAAGATGGATGATGCCGGTCCTATCCAGAAGAAACTCTTCTACCATGCTTTGGCGGTAGGAAAGAAGCGGAATATAGAATATCTGGCAAACTGCAAGCGCCCTCCTCTGACCTTGGAGTTGGAATATCAGATTATCAACAAGACCGTTTTGAGCATGGTTCGCAAGCAGTTGGGCTTGGAAAAACCGAATATCTTCCCTACAGCGGGTGCTTATGTAAGTCCGGAAGTAGAGGAATTTGTACATGCCATCGGTATCAATATGGTGGTGGGTTATGGTCTGACCGAGAGTCTTGCCACCGTATCTTGCGATCATCTCGACAAGAAACGCAGTCTGGGTTCGGTGGGTCGCCCTATCTCTTGCATTCAGGTAAAGATAGGCGAGGATAATGAGGTGCTCCTCAAGGGTCCTACCATCACTCCGGGATATTATCATCGTGATACCACCAATGCGAAGGCATTCGACAAGGATGGATTCTTCCATACCGGTGATGCCGGCTACATGAAGGATGGTGAGCTTTATCTCACCGAGCGTATCAAGGACCTGTTCAAGACATCGAACGGTAAGTATATCGCTCCGCAGCAGGTAGAATCGTTGCTCCTGGTAGATAAGTTTATCGATCAGGTGGCTGTTATTGCCGACCAGCGCAAGTTCGTATCAGCCCTCGTCGTTCCAGAGTTCCGTCTCGTGGAGGACTGGGCACGTGAGCATCATATCGCCTTCACCTGCCGTGAAGATTTGTGTGCTAACGAGAAGGTGCAGAAGATGCTGATGGACCGTATCCAGATTCTCCAGCAAAATCTGGCTTATTATGAGCAGATTAAGCGCATTACCCTCCTGGCTCACCACTTCTCTATGGAGTCGGGTGAGTTGACCAATACCTTGAAGATTCGCCGCCCGATCATCAACAAGAACTACAAGGCGGAGATTGACAAGATGTATGAGGAGTAATCTAAAGTTTAAAGTTAAAAGTTTATAGTTAAGAGTTAATGATTACAGCTGACCAGTTGAAGGATGTGATGGACAGAGCTGACGCTCTGCATCGCTATCTCAATATAGACCAGAAGAAAGTAGAATTCGAAGAGGAGCAGCTCCGCACCCAGGCTCCTGACTTTTGGGAAGACCCGAAGTATGCACAGGAGCAGATGAAGAAGGTGAAGGGCATCCAGAAATGGCTCGACGGCTACAAGACCGTGCGTCTTTATGCCGACGAGCTGCAGCTTGCCTTCGACTTCTATAAAGATGAAATGGTGACCGAGGAAGAGGTGGATGCCGATTATGCCAAGGCAATCAAAGCCATCGAAGACCTGGAGTTGAAGAACATGCTTCGCCAGAAGGAAGATCCGATGGACTGCGTGCTCAAGATCAATTCCGGTGCCGGTGGTACAGAAAGCCAGGACTGGGCACAGATGCTGATGCGTATGTATATGCGCTGGGCTGAAGCTCATGGCTACAAGGTAACCATCACCGATATGCAGGAAGGCGATGAGGCTGGTATCAAGAGCGTGACCATGACCATCGAGGGCGGCGAGTACGCTTATGGCTATCTGAAGAGCGAGAACGGTGTGCACCGACTGGTGCGTGTTTCTCCTTTCAATGCCCAGGGCAAGCGAATGACCAGTTTCGCCAGTGTCTTCGTAACTCCGCTGGTAGATGATACCATCGAGGTATATGTTGACCCAGCCAAGCTCTCCTGGGATACCTTCCGTTCGAGTGGTGCCGGTGGTCAGAATGTGAATAAGGTGGAATCCGGTGTCCGTCTTCGTTATTGGTATACCGACCCTGATACCGGCGAGGAAGAAGAAATCCTCATCGAGAACACCGAGACCCGTGACCAGCCAAAGAACCGTGCCAAAGCCCTGTTGCTCTTGAAGAGCCAACTCTACGACCGCGCCATGAAGAAGCGTCTGGAGGCTAAGGCTAAGATTGAGGCTGGTAAGAAGAAGATAGAGTGGGGAAGCCAGATTAGAAGTTATGTCTTCGACGACCGTCGTGTGAAAGACCACCGTACCAACTATCAGACATCGGATGTAGATGGCGTGATGGACGGCAAGATAGATGATTTCATCAAGGCATACCTGATGGAGTTCCCTACGAATGATGACGAACAACAATAATAATCTAAAAAATATACGACTATGAGTGGAAATAAAGACTTAAGAAGAGCCAAACATGAGGCTTATCAGAAGAAACAGGCTGCAAAAGGCGAGAAAGTAATCAAGTGGATATTTATAGGATTGATAGTCCTCGGTATTCTTTTTGCCATTTATGCAACAACATTAGTATAAAACAATGAGTGGATTAGAGATAGAAAGAAAATTCCTCGTTAAGAAGGGCGACGCTTACAAAAGCGCCGCCTTTTCTTCTAGTCATATCCAGCAGGGATATATTCCTGCCGAGGGGGCTACGGTGCGGGTTCGCACACGGGATGAGAAGGCTTACCTTACTATTAAGGGCAAGTCGGTAAATGGCGGCATGACCCGCTATGAGTTTGAAAAGGAGATAACGATGGACGAGGCGCAGCATCTTCTGCAACTTTGTCAGGGTGGCGTCATCGATAAGCGTCGCTATCTGGTGAAAAGTGGCAGTCATACCTTCGAGGTAGATGAGTTCTATGGCGATAATGAAGGTCTGGTCATGGCAGAGGTGGAGTTGGCTAGCGAGACCGAATCCTATGAGAAACCTGATTTCATCGGTATGGAGGTAACAGGTGACAAGCGATTCTACAATTCGCATCTCTTGGGCAATCCTTTCTCGAAGTGGCGTGATACCTTGCCGGCTGAATATCGTTAGAAAATGTATCGAAAAAGTCATTTCTGCGTCCTAAAACAGACTAAATAGCATAAATATTACTAAATTTGTGTTTTTGCTTTCAAATAATTCATATATTTCAGAATTATTTTATAATTTTGCACGAAGAAAAATTAAAAAGTAAGAAATTAGTAATAGAAAGATAGAAATGACTGATTCAAATAGAGGAAGTTTTGGTAGCAAGATTGGATTGATTCTTGCTACAGCAGGTGGCGCCGTAGGTTTGGGTAACGTATGGCGCTTCCCTTATATGGCTGGTCAGGAAGGTGGCGCAGCCTTTATTCTGGTATACATCGGAAGTGTGCTCCTGTTGGGCATTCCATGTATGATTTCTGAGTTTATCATCGGCCGTCATGGTGCCTCAAATACCGCACGTGCCTATACCAAACTCTCTAATGGTACGGCATGGAAGTGGGTAGGCTATCTGGAGGTGCTTACCGGTTTCCTGATTACGGGCTATTATGCGGTGGTTTCGGGCTGGTGTCTGCAGTATGTCTATGCCAGCATCATGGGCGAACTGCATGGTGACCCTACCTTTGTGGCGAATTACTTCAAGGAGTTTTCTTCTGATCCTGTGCGCCCGGTTATGTGGACGGTAGCGATATTCCTGATTTGTCATTTCGTGATTATTCATGGTGTGCGCGGCGGTATAGAGAAGGCTTCAAAGGTGATGATGCCTCTCCTGTTCATCCTGCTTTTGATTATTGTGGTAGCAGCTTGTCTGTTGCCGGATGCAGGTAAGGGCGTGGAGTTCCTGTTGAAGCCTGATTTCGGAAAGGTAGACAGAAACGTGTTCCTGAATGCCTTGGGACAGTCGTTCTATTCTATGAGTATCGGTATGGGCTGTATCTGTACCTATGCCTCTTACTTCAGCCGTCAGACCAATCTCTTCAAGAGTGCTTTGCAGATTTCCATCATCGATTTGCTGGTAGCAGTACTGGCTGGTCTGATGATTTTCCCTGCAGCCTTCTCTGTAGGAGTATCACCGGATAGTGGTCCTTCGCTCATCTTTATCACTTTGCCGAATGTCTTTAATCAGGCGTTTGCATCGTTACCTGTATTGGGTTGGATCATCTCGCTGCTTTTCTACGTATTGCTGTCGGTAGCTGCCCTGACCTCGCTGATGTCACTTCATGAGGTGAATACTTCTTTCTTCTATGAGGAGTTGAAGATAGACCGCAAGAAGGGTGCTACCATCGTTACGGTTTCCTGTGCCATCATCGGAGCCTTCTGTTCGCTCTCTTTGGGTGCAACAGATAAGCTTTCGTTCTTCGGAAAGGCGCTGTTCGATTGGTTCGACTTCGTTACGGGTCAGATATTCCTTCCTCTGGCAGGATTCCTTACCTGCCTGTTCCTGGGCTGGTATGTACCTAAGCAGATCGTACAGGATGAGTTTACCAACTGGGGAACCTTGAAGGGCCGTCTCTTCGGTATTTATCTTTTCCTGATTAAGTTCGTTTGTCCTGTCCTCATCTTCCTGGTATTCCTGAACCAGTTTGGTGTCTTCGGATAAAGTATTTGTAATCGGATAGAAAATATAACTGAACTTTCGCATGTGGTTTAAGTACGGGCTGAAGGCCCAAAAGCTCCAGAAGCAGCACGCCCTGAACCAACGGTCACCGGCCGAAGGGAAAGGTAAAGGGCAGAAGAGCAAAAGTTCCAGAAGCAGCACGCCCTGAAAGGGCAGAAGCTCCTAGCCCAGGGCAGCGCCCTGGGTATAATAGCAATCAGCAAGGCGCCCTGTAAGGGCAAAAGCTTTGTATGTTGCCAGGTATTTTAAAGCTTTTGCCCTTACAGGGCGACAGGGTTGCGTCCATAATAACCCAGGGCGATGCCCTGGGCTAGGAGCTTCTGCCCTTTCAGGGCGTGTGGAGCAAAACTTTCAGGGCGTGTGGAGCAAAACTTGCGAAACTTGAGTTAAGGTATATAATCAAACAATCATATATATATAATAAGGTGTAGCATCTGCCGTTTCTTCGGAAAACAACAAACACTACACATTAAAGATTTAGATAATGGAAACAAGAGGAAATTTTGGTAGTAAGTTGGGCGTTATTCTTGCCACAGCCGGCTCGGCAGTCGGTTTGGGTAATGTGTGGCGTTTCCCTTATATGGCAGGTCAGAATGGTGGCGCCGCCTTCATTCTCATCTATTTGGTATGTATCATTCTGCTCGGATTGCCTGGCATGATGAGTGAATTCATCATCGGCCGTCATTCTGCATCCAATGCAGCCCGTGCTTATACCAATCTGGGTAAGCACAAGGCGTGGGGTGTCTTGGGATTGATGGGTATCATCACCTCTATGATTATCCTGGGTTTCTATGCCGTAGTGGCTGGCTGGTGCCTGCAGTATCTCTATGCCAGTATCATGGGCGGTGTTCATGGCGATGCAGCGTATGTGAAGACCTATTTCCAGACCTTTTCAGCCGATCCTATCCGTCCTACCTTATGGGCAGTAGGTTTTATCCTGCTTACCCACATGGTGGTAGTACGCGGTGTGCGCAATGGTATAGAGAAAGCATCCAAGATACTGATGCCTATGCTCTTCTTCCTGTTGATTGTGATTGTGATAGCTTCCTGCTCTCTGCCGGGAGCGATGAAGGGAGTGGAGTTCCTGCTGAAGCCGGATTTCTCTAAAGTAGATGAGAATGTGTTGCTCGAAGCGCTTGGACAGGCGTTCTTCTCTTTGAGTATGGGTACGGCATGTCTGTGTACTTATGCCTCTTACTTCAACAGACAGACCAATCTCTTGAAGTCGGCTACTCAGATTGTGACCATTGATACGGTAATCGCCGTATTGGCAGGTTTGATGATCTTCCCTGCAGCCTTCTCGGTAGGTGTGCAGCCAGACAGCGGTCCTTCGCTCATCTTCATTACCTTGCCAAACGTATTCCAGCAGGCTTTCGGTAACATGCCGGTTGTCGGTTATGTGATTTCGGTGTTGTTCTATGCTTTGCTTGTATTGGCAGCCCTGACTTCTACCATCTCGATGCACGAGATAGGTACCGCCTTTATTTATGAGGAGGGTAAGATAAGCCGTGCCAAGGGAGCCTGGTTCGAGACCATCGTTTGCAGCATCATAGCTGTATTCTGTTCGCTCTCTCAGGGTGCCGTACCTGATTTGGGCTTCTTCGGCAAGGATTTCCTGAGCAATTGTGACAACTTTACTGCCCAGCTGCTCATGCCGTTGAGTTCATTCATCACCTGTCTGTTCCTGGGATGGTATGTGCCAAAGAAGATTGTGCGTGATGAGTTTACCAACTGGGGAACACTGAAGGGAACTCTCTTCCCAGTCTTCCTGTTCACCATCCGTTTCATCTGTCCAATCTGTATTTTCCTTATCTTCCTGCACCAGTTTGGTGTCATTTAGCAAAACCGGCAAACTTGCAGACAGGCTATCTTGCCCCTAGTAGGCAAGATAAGGCTTGATTCTTTCTATTTCGGCAGGTGGAAAGTCTTTGAGGAGACGCAGCTCTTCAGCACTTTTCAGCGGACCATGGGTTCTGCGGTAGTTTACGATTTCCTTTGCCTGGTAAAAGTCCAGGTAAGGATGTTTGCGCAGTTCGGCTAAACTGAGCTGGTTGACATTCATTTTCCGGATATGTTTTGCATCAATATTCATATAGTGGAGGGCTGTCTCGGGCACGCCTTCCACTTCTTGTATCTGGCTCATGGAAACAAAACCGCCTAAACGCTCTCTGTAACGGATGATGCTTCTGGCATAGTAAGAGCCTATGCCGGGAATTTTCTGCAGTTCGGTCGTATCAGCAGAATTGATGTTGATATACTGACCTTCTTTCAGTTTCCGTGGATAATTGTATTGGGTAGTGTCTTTCTTCCTTTCTTCTCTAGTTCTTATAGCCGTCTCTTGATAGCCGTAGTTGTATCTTTCTCTTGGGTAAAAGTTGGCAGCCGGCTGGTAGTCTTTACCAATTCTGATAAAGGGCAGCAGTTTTTCGAATTGCTTCTTGGTTAGTCCGTAAACCCGCGCAAAGTCTCTAGGTGTCCTGAAGATACCTCCTTTATTCCGATATTTGATGATGTTCCTGGCTTGCCATGATTCCAGTCCCAGCCGTTGGAAATCAGATTGGCTTGCCGTATTGGGGTCAAAGGCGAATACTTCACTCGACTGAAGTCCTTCGTCATAATAGCCTGGCTGTTGCCGCGTGGCATGTCTGATGATACTATCGTTATGGGCTTGTTGCTTTTCTGAAGGCATAGTTTCTTTAGAACCTACAATGAAAATCATTGTGGTACTGACAACGAGCAGGGTCAGGATTACGAGTAATGCTCGCCGTTCATGGTAATTGATATAAAAAAAATCCTTTAAAAACTTCATAGGCTTACGGATTTTAAGTCTATATGATTGTTTGGTCGGGATTACTGGACTCGAACCAGCGACCTCATCGTCCCGAACGACGTGCGCTACCAACTGCGCTAAATCCCGATATCTGCTGCAAAGGTACATTAAATAATGGACAACACCAACAAAAATAGACTTTTTTATCTTTTTTTGAAAGAAATTTCCCGAAAAATTTGCAGGAACCAGAAAAAAGTATTACCTTTGCACCCGCAAATGATAAATCGCGATTTGTAAAAGTTGGTGCCATAGCTCAGTTGGTAGAGCAAAGGACTGAAAATCCTTGTGTCCCCGGTTCGATTCCTGGTGGTACCACTTCTTTATGAGACTGAATCTTCGTAACAGGATTCAGTCTTTTTTATGCCCTTTTTTATAATACTTCATTTTACACTTATGAAAACGTTTGCGTAAGAAAAATGCGCCAGAATGTTTTATAATAGCTATTTTTTCACTACTTTTGCATTGTAAAATTCAAAAACAAACCAAAACATAAATCTAACAAACATTCATTAAAATGAAAAAAGCTTATTTATTATTGTTGGCTGGAATGTTGTCTACGGCAGTATTTGCCGGCAGCAAACAGATGGTTAAGATTGATGGTCAGGTCATAGAAAAGACTGTCTCAGAGATTACCTTCGATGGTGACAATGTTGTTCTTCAGTATTCAGATAATACATCTGATAGAGGGGACATGTCGCTCGTAACCCTTTCTTTCACTTATCAAACTACCGGCATCAGCCAGGTAGAAGGCATTAAGCAGGCATTGCAAGGTAAGGTTTATAACCTTCAGGGCCAGTGTGTAGGTTCTTCCCTCCAGGGCTTGTCTAAGGGTGTTTATATTATTAATGGTAAGAAAGTAATCATCAAATAAAATAAGGAGGATTGAACAATGAAGAAAATGGTATTTACTTTGGCTCTCCTCCTGATGAGCTTGAGTGCAGCTTTGGCACAGACAGGGACATTTAAGATTACCCATGCCGTGGCTCGTAACAGCAAGGTGAACCAGATGTATGTTACCACCAAGTCGGGTGATGTGAAGTATTATAATACTGCAGACTTGACAAGTGTGAAGTTCGAAGGTGACAAGGCAATCATCGCACCTAAATCAGGTTCAGAGAATGATGAGTATGATGCTTCTGTTCAGAAAATCAGTTTCGCAAAGAAAGTAGAGCAGGGGGCAAGTGGTGATATTGACAATCCTGCAGGTGTGATTCAGATTACTGAGGCAAAGGGCTGGCAGGAGTCTGCCTACCTGAAGTGGGCTCCATTCGAGGGCGCTTCTTCTTATAATGTATATGTAGATGACAAGAAGATTGATGCTCAGTTGGTTCGTCAGTATGCTTCTTACTATCGTGCTGATGTTCTCGGTTTGAAGGTTGGTACTTATTCTGTAAAGGTTGTTCCTGTAAATGCTGATGGTGCAGAGATTGCTGGTGCCAATACAGCTTCTAACTTGGTAGTAAAGAGCTACAACCGTGAGGGCTTTGCTCATTTCAAGTATGATAGTGTAGGTGCTTATAATAATGATGGTACTTTGAAGGCTGGTGCTAAGGTTCTGTATATTACAGCCAAGACCGCTAAGACAGTTTCTACAACCGTCAATACAGGTAAGTCAGAGACTATTACTGGTCTTCAGTCTATTATTGATGCTTATTCTAAAGGTAAGGATAAAACTCCTATCGCATTCCGTATCATCGGTAAGGTAAATCTTTCTGATTTGGATCACATTTCAAGTTCTGCAGAAGGATTGCAGATTAAGGGTGCCAAGATGAATATGACATTCGAGGGTGTCGGTGATGATGCTACCGTATATGGCTTCGGCTTCTTGCTTAGAGAGGCTGAGAGTGTAGAGTTCCGTAACTTTGCTATCATGCGTTGCCTGGATGATGCTATGTCTCTTGATACTAAAAACTCTCATGTATGGATTCACAATATGGATCTCTTCTATGGTAAGAAGGGTAGTGCTGCCGACCAGGCTAAGGGTGACGGTACTGTAGATATCAAGGGTGATTCTAAGTATGTTACTGTAGCTTACAACCGTTTCTGGGATAATGGTAAGGCTTCTATGTGTGGTATGAAGAGTGAAACTGGTGAAAACTGGATTACTTATCATCACAACTGGTTCGACCATTCAGACTCTCGTATGGCTCGCGTTCGTACCATGAGTGTTCACATGTACAACAACTACTATCAGCATTGTGATGTTTATGGTATTGGTGCAACCAGTGGTTCAAGTATATTCATGGAGTCTAACTACTTTGATGCTGTTAAGCGTCCTATCATGAGCTCTTTGCAGGGTACTGATGCCAAGGGTGATGGTACTTTCTCTGGTGAGAAAGGTGGTTTGATTAAGGCATACGGCAATGTATTTGCCAACAAGCCAGATAACTTCAGTTATATCCCATACGCAGAAAACAATACAAGCTTTGATGCTTACGAGGTTTCTGATCCAAGTGAGCAGGTTCCTGTAAGTGTAAAGACTTTGGTAGGTGGTACTTCTTACAACAACTTCGATACCAACTCAAGCCTCATGTATGCATACGCTGCAGATAAGGCAGCAGATGTTCCTGCTATTGTAGAAGGATTCTATGGCGCAGGTCGTTTGAATCATGGCGATATTGATTTCGCTATTCCTGATGAGACAGTCGTAACAAATGGTCACCAGCAGCCATTGCCTGCTTTGGCAAGCATTCTTGACGCTTATACTTCTGGTGTTGTTAAAGTGTTCGGTGAGAGCAATGCTGCTGGCGAAGGTGGTTCTACAGAAGGTGGCAGCACTGGTGGTTCTGGCGAAGGTGGTAGTACTGGTGGCTCTACCGGTGGTACAACAGAAGGTGGCAGTACTGTAACTCCTATCGAGGGTACTGTTTTGGTAACATTCACAGATTCTAAGCCTTCAAGTAGCATAGTAACAGTTTCAGGTAACTATGCTACAAATAAGGGAACTGCTACTATTGACGGCACTTCATATTCTACTTGTGTAAAGATGGAGTCTGCAACTAATATCTCAGTAACTGTTGATAAGAAAGTCACAATGACCCTTTATTTCAGTTCTGCAGATACCAAGACGAACGCCAAAATTGATGGAAAGAAGCCTGCTGAAGTAAATGCAGTTATTGATTCAACAGCTAAGACAATGACTGTAACATTGGATGCAGGTTCTCATACTATTACAAAGCAGGATACATGCAACCTCTTCGGTATTAAACTCGTACCTGTAAAAGAGTAAAGGTATAGAACTGATTTAAAGATTCCTGCCTCTTTAATGACAAAACGGACAAAAGCTAGATAAAGATTTGCTTTTGTCCGTTTTTTC
>ERZ1023650.63-NODE-63-length-24128-cov-31.507913_pt1 | contig 24128 bp, 19 predicted proteins | sample MGYA00380337_ERZ1023650 | MGnify/ENA primary metagenome ERZ1023650 (study PRJEB33179, sample SAMN07449042) | human gut metagenome | biome: Human-gut; feature: Human associated habitat; material: Faeces | host: Homo sapiens | place: India:Kasaragod | collected...
TGCCGGGTTGGTAGCCTCTCCGAAGTCGGGCTCCCCATGTTCCAATCTGACGATATGTTACATAAACTTATAATTTTTGGGAATTACGGTAGCAAAGACAGAACAAAACTCGACATCGAAGTTTGCTCCTACAGAAAAAGGATGGCAAGAAATAAGATCCTACCATCCTTTACATGAAATTTTTATGAAATTGAACCTTATTACGCTTGTTACACTTGGATTTTTTTACACATTGTGAAAACGCTTTTCCAATTCATGCATTCGTTCCAAGAGTTCCTTGAATGTTGGCTTACCGCCAAATATCATGGACGAGCACATGCTCTTGTAGGCTTGTTCCCATGCTGCCTGTATCTCTGAGGGAGGAACAAGTACTATTCGTTTTCTTACATCGGGAGTATAGTCCATGCCTCTGACGCTTGTGAATACCTCTCGATGATGGCGAATGGATTCCCAAAGATCATCATCACCGATAGCTTTTAGCGCAAAGTCTTCATCCATCATTTTTGACAAATCATATAGGTGTCTTGACTTGCGTTCCGCTATATCACCCCACCCTTCCACAGAAAACAGTTCATGCAAGAGGAACGCCTTTTCAAGGAAAGTCTTGCTTGCCAATGCCGTTGTCACTTGGCTGTCAACAAGTGTAGTTTGAATGGAAGGGAACAATTCTTCCACCATGCTTCGGATATAAGTTTGTTCGTTTGGTTCAAGCAAAGACCTTGCACCTCTATTGAGGTTTCTATTTTCTGAGCTGTACTATTCATATACTTACCAATTTTGTCACAAAAAACACATTTTTATGTGACAAGATAGTATTGTCATAAGTTGTACATTTATGCAAAAAGGATGGCAAGAGTATGAATCCTACCATCCTTTTCGATTGTGTACTGAGATTATATAATATCTCAACTTGACAAATTCATTATGCTACGGCTAAGTGCAATAGGATGCCCATTACAAATTCTCTCAATGCAGCCCAAAGATAAGATGAGGCATTCTCAACGTTTTTTTGTTTACGAAATAACAAACAATCCCTACAAGGGGAAATAAGAATGAACAAATTAAAGCAAATACACCTGCCTTTTCATTTTTTTCTTCTGCCATAACACTAACATTTTAAAACTTATAATTATTCAAATTTTACAGATTCAAGTAATTCATTTACATAGTTGGTAGAATTATTTGTATCATAAAATGAAGCCAAAAATACTTTACCTGTTTCATCATCAAAAAGTAAATAATAACGCCAATATACATAAACACCATTTACATAATGTTTTGTGATTCTGTATAAGCAATCATTGCCATTTATAGTTATTGTTCCTCGATCTACATTCTCTGTACTATATTTCTTTATATCATCATCCTTCCAACCATCCCAATAACTATCAAAATTCTTTTTCGATTTATCTGTGTCATAATCTGAACACATAGTACAGCTACCTATATCATCATTATTAATACTGAACACGGTAACACTTGTACCTTCGCCATCTACAACTTGGCTTTCACACTCAAAGCCATCTGGAATGGTAAAAATCACGCGTCCGTCTGTCCTTTGATTATACGCAAGTTCTTCCTTTTTTAACTCTGTCTCTTGGGTAGTTCTAGAATCCACTAAAGAGTTAATCTGAGAATAGCCTACAACAAATAAGAATACTGGAAGAAGTACAGAAGCTGCAAGCATTGCCCAATCCATCGAAGTTATTTTTCTAAATGATTGGGGAATAACCTCTTGAACTTGGTCAGAAAATGATAAATATAAAAACCATATTATGCCCCAAATGACACCTCTTATAACATGTGTTGTACTTTGGAATCCAGTATCTTCTGTAGCTCCACCTATTAATACAAATATATTGGTTAAGAAAACAAGAGCAACATATACCCTTCCCCAAAAAACAGCATTAGGTTTCCTGTTGACAAAAGAATAGACAGTAAATCCTGCAACTGCAAGAAGAAGTAGCCCTATAACAATATCTACTGCACCCAAACAAAAATTGCCCGCATAATCAGAAGCATTAAAAGTTGCAATAGGATATATTGCACTAAATAGACCTCCCAAGATGATTGCAAAGAAAAAGAAGAAAAGCCAACCATGGATTTCTGTATTAGCCTTCAGCCATTCGCTTGTTATTTCTACAGTTTGACTTTCTATCTGATCTGGTTCATTAATATTTGCATCTTCTTCATTATATGAATTAGAAGCATCTTCTGACGTTTGTTCAATTTCTTTATCTTCTACAGGACGCCAATCTTTCAATGGAAAACCTGTAAGGTCTTTATATTGCTCTGGATTAGCGATGTGTTGATCATCTATTGCAAGAAATATGTACTTATATTGTAAATAATAGTCCTGAAATAAATCATTCAAAACAATGGATAGAGAATTACTCCCTGTACTACTTTGGACTTTTCTATATGCATAACTGTTGGTTGTTGCCTGTTCAAAATCCACCGGAGACAGTTGTTCATACTCAGAATTTGAAATAGAACTCAGGCACGAACCGACAGCATCTCTCCTGTTATGAGCTAAAGAGGATATCACGTCAAATACAATTCCTTGTAATGCCTCACCAGAAATATCCAAAGCGTTAGGAATATACAAATATGCAGTAAGATTATCGCCGTACCGATTGGGTATCATTTTGCTTATTGTCAATATGATACCATTTTTTGCAGGAGATAACATTACGACAGATGAGCCAGACTCTTTGTCAAAAAGTTTTCCATAACATTCTCTTATGTCAGGTGTTGTACGAATCCATTCTGCTTCTCTATTAGAAGCAAATATCATTTCACATCCTCCAGAATAATGGAAACAAGCTGTTTCAATATGACCAATCATAAATCAATCGTTATTTGGTGTGAGTAATTTTTATTAAATGATTACTATTATCAATCTCGATTTTACCAAGTCTGCTTAAGACGGACTGACCTAGAAGAAGTGGAGCTTTTTGGTTACGTACAACAAATGCCCTAACGTTCTCCAATTTAAGCTCTCCAAAATCGACTTGTCTAATATTGATTATAGTACCCTCAAAAACATTTCCATTCGCATCTTGGAAATAATGACTACCAACAACATCCTTCTTGTCAACATTAAAAGTAAACAGACATTTGCATTCCTAACAAACTATTACATTTATATTCATTAAAATTAGATGATGCATATTTATCAAAGGGACTGACAGTATAAGTTTTCCAATAACATGAAAGTTCAAAATGAGGCCACATTACACCAAATTGTGGATAAATAGAAAAATAATTATTATTGACTATTCCATCCATGCCTTTGGCAGGAAACAGCTTAAATCCATATTCTGTACCAAGCCCCAAATAAATAGAACTATTATTGGCTATTTTACCCACATTAAATCTAAAGTTTAAAGGGACATTTAAACCTCCGGCAAAATATTGCCATTCGATGTTACCATTATCATAATAGCCATCATATTCGGGCATGACACGGAACCAACGATATTTCAAGCCTGTCACCAAACTAAACACATTATCAACATTACCAAAGCGTAGCAACAAACCTGTTGAATAGAACATATCTGCTCCTGAATCTCCATTAATATTAGTGCCGAAATCTGCATCAATACCAACTTTGAAATTTTTGCTCCACCACCTTTTATGTGCATTTTTTTTTCTTTGTCGTTCATAATATGCTTTATCTGCTTTCGCTTTACTAATGTATCGTTTTACAGCTGCTCGGGTATTATCATCTTTTGCATATACCAATGCCTCATTCATACTATATTCGGACGAATACATAGACAACGCAGAGCCAAGCAAAAGTGCAATTTTATTTGAAGTTGGCACATAAAATGGACTAGATGTAGAAAGTGCATTCAAATAACTCTTTACTTTAGATACATCAGAGCTGGACATTATGGACTCATACTCTATAGTTTCATTCATCATCTTTAAATGAGTTGCTGGTGCACCTATAAGGGTTTGGAAGTTATCTGCTTCATTTAGATATGTATATGCTTGGTTATAATTCTTGGAGGCATAATATCTTTCTCCTTTTAAGATATTCAAGCGATACTTTGCTTGATTAACATATTTAGACGAAGGATTATTCTTTATAAAAGAGTTTATTTTATCCTCGTCATTGCTTGTCTTGCAATTATTCCACTCAATTTCTGATTGTATTGTTGTAATAGCGTCTTCCGCATCATTCTTATATGCGAGAATTGACGATTGCGAAAGATAATAATTATAAGCTGTTATTGTATTCTGTTCTTTTGCCTTTTGCCATAGGCTATAATCCTCTATACGGCTCTTTGCACTAGACACATATTCGCTATTAGGATATTTGGATATGAAATTTTGAAATGCAGAAATAGTTCCAGCCTTACAAGCATCCAGATATGCTTGATGAACTCTTTGCTTTTGTTTCTTAATTCCAGATTCACATTCGTCTAACAACTCTTTCGCTTTCCCATTATTTGGCTCAAGCTTTAATAGGCTATTTAGGGTGTTTTGTGCAGCAATATAGTCCTCATTAGAAATAGACTTTTGTGCATTTGCAAGTTTTTTCTTAATCATTGTGGACTTATCAAACTGCTGCATCGACAAAGTGCTTGCAGAAGTTTTCATTATACTTGATATTCCAGAAATACCAAATATAAATAAAATTATAGAGACTTTGATTTTCATATACTTCTCATTTACATATTAAATAAGTTCCGCTATCAGTAAATACGACTTTGTCTGGGTGAAAATTGATTGATTTAATCCAACTTTCAGAATTTACAGATATTGACCATGATGCCCCAGAAGTAACAGTTAATGACTCTGTTCCACCATAAGAACTGAAAGATAACTCAGTTTTAGAAACATAAAGAGCAGAACTATATGAATTGTTTCTATTACTATTGTTAGAATTCAAACTTGAACTATTACTTCTTGGTGAAGTAACAGGCTTTCCTTCGTTATTACAAACAGCCAAAAGCTCTTTTGCTTTCGCATTATTTGAATCAAGCTTTAAAACGCCATTAAGATAATTCTTTGCTCCTGAGTAATTCCCATTATTGATGCACTCCTGGCCCTTCTTCAACTTCTCCTTTATCATAGTTGATTTGTCAAATTGACAAAGACCATTTACTATAGCAGAACCAAAAGCCAAAGAGGCAAATTGACTGGTCAGTAGTGCAATCAAAATGATTGCATGGGAAAGTTTCATAATCAGTTCATTAGTTCTAACAGATGTAATTCTTTACTCTCTTTTGGATTAAAGGCTTTAATAGTCTCAAAGCATTTATCTATAAGGTTGTTGAGATACGGAATAGTCCAATTCTCACTATAGACTTCTCTATAATAACGAGTATTCTTTATCTTATTAATGTAAGTTAATGCTTGTTTTTGACCAGTAAAAGGATTACCCAATCCCTTATCGTTCTTAGCCTCTATAAATATAGCATTAAGTTCCTGTGTAAACTTACCATATTCATTTAGCAAAAACTTCAATCTTCCAAACTTGCTTTTCAATTCTGGAGAATACATCTTCTCAAAGTTTTCCGTTGCCTGATTCACTCGGTTTTGGTCATACTTCTTTCGCAAACAATCATTTGATAATCGAGCAACAATTGTGTCTGCAAAAAGAAGATAACTGTTAAGCCTTTCAATCTTTTTGTCCTGAACCTTAATTGTTTGCTCATAATCATAAAGCTTACCATTTAATGAGGTCTCTGACTGCTTGTACTGTACAATTAGACCTTTTAAACGATCTATTTCCTGTTGAAGAGAGTCGACTTTAATAACCTCAACAGGAGTCTCGGCAACAACTTCAACTGTGTTTTTTAGTGTATCTTGTTCATGAGCATTTATGCCTAAAGGGAACATGACCACAGAAAAAAGTAAAATGCTAAATTTCTTCATAATTAATTATTGAACGTCGCATTTGAGTAATAACTTCCAGCACGGCTTTCGAGTGAACTTATATCAGATACTCTTCCATACGTGCTTTTTGCATTATTCTTATATTCATCAAATTTTTCGGAAATGCTTAACGCTATTTTGTCATATTCTGTTTGACTGTAATTATAGTAAGGACGTAGCCTTTCTACTTGCCCAGCCAAATAAGAATAATGAGCTTGTTCCAAACGAGTAGATACGGAATTTAAACGTGAAACGAGTTCTGTACAATTATTAATAGGTGACATTGAAGCATACTTCTTTGCTGTTGCAATTTTCTTCTTTGCTGCTTGAATACAGAGATATAGCATTGGTGCATCTGAGGTACATTTCAAGCAACGGTCACAGTGTGTTGAAACACGAACCACCGAACCTTCGGAAATATCAAAAACAGAATCATTTACCTGAAACTTCCCTGAACCGGAAAGAATAATATAGTTCTCTTCGTTATTCTCATGGGTATGGAAGAACGGAACAGATTCTCCTGAAGGGAGAGAGCCAAATGAGATAATGGCGGGTGACGTGGTTAATTGAACATTCTACCTCGCATCAACTTTTGTGGTGTATTGACAGTTTTGTGCTCCAAAATCCGCCACTGCGCCAAGCGCCAAACCGTTATGCGGCAGCTTAAAAAAAGACGACACCAAACCAAAAAAATCATCTTGACAACCACCCGACTTTGAACTACGAAGGATGAAATTTTTCAGGGACAACTTCCAGCATTTCCAAAAAACAGTTTAACCATTGACTTGGAGACAAACAAACAATTTGAGCATTAAGGTTTAAACCGAATTTTTCCGAAATTGACCTGACCTGACTTTTCCTGAAAATCGACTTTAAAGCTGTTTTTACAGATAAATCAGGTTTCTCTAACAGACAGGAAATAAATGCTAAGTATTTGGCTTTAAACTTAAAATCAAAAAATAAGTGTTTTCTTTTAATGTTTAACAGGGCTGATTTGACAGTTGGCGGTGGCAAGAAACTTTCAGGACCTACCTCATAGACAAGTTTCAAATCAAAAAAAGTATGATAGAAAACGGTATATGGATTGTAAAGCTTCCTCGAAAATAACTTTTGTGTAGGTTCTAATTGAAGGACAATGGAACCTCCCAGAAAATTTCCAAGACTCTCAAACATCAGGATTTTGAAAATATCGGAAGTAATGCCATAAGGAATATTTGACACCACTTTGAAAGGAAATTTCGGAACTGCAAAATTCCTAAAATCACAACCGACAACTTGAACATTTCGGGCATCAGAAAATAATTTTCGTAAATGTTCAACCAAAGCTGTGTCGTTTTCAATAGCAACAACATTGTTGGCGATTTTTAATAAATGAACAGTAAGAAACCCCTTGCCTGCCCCAATATCTAAAACCGTATCCTGATTACTTATATTTGCTTGTCTTATTGCATCTTTTATTAGCACTTTATCAATAGTAAAGTGCTGACCCGTAAAACGAACGGGCAATTTCTTTTTTGTCATTAGTAACTTCTTACAGGGCTGAATTCAACTTGCAAATGCAACAGAATTCTGATTAATAATTTGTTTAAATTTTTCGTTTGGCGTGAGGTATCCAAGTCTTTTACGAGGTCGATTATTGAGTTTATTTTCAATCCACTTAATCTGTTTGTTGGTTACTTCACTAAAGTCCTTACCCTTTGGGATATACTGCCTGATAAGCCCGTTGGTGTTTTCATTGGCACCACGTTCCCATGAGTGGTATGGTTTGCAAAAATAGAATTTTATTTCCAATTTTTGCGCAATTTCCTCGTGCTTTGCAAACTCCTTTCCATTGTCAGCCGTAATTGTGTGTATTAAGTTTTTCACTTTCCGCAGTGCCCATACTGCAATCTTAGCTACCGGGATGGCTTCTTTTCCCGACAACTTGCGTATCCAGACCCTGCTTGTTGCTCTGTCGTTAATGGTAAGAATGGCACCTTTGTGGTTCTTACCAATAATTGTATCTATCTCTAAATCACCAAATCTCTCCTTCAGTTCCACTATCTCGGGACGCTCATCAATATCCACCCTGCCTGGGATAAATCCTCGCCCTGCATTTTTAGAACCACGTTTGGCATACCTGCGACCTTGTCTGCGAAGATATTTGTGCAGTTTGCCACCCCGCCGCTTATCCTCCCAAATCCAGCGATATATCGTTTCGTGAGATACCATCGCAATTCCCTCCAAGCGGCTCCTGCCGACAATCTGCTCCGGGCTGAATCCTTTCTTCAACAGCTTTATTATCCGTTTTCTCATTGCCGGTGTAAGCACTTCCTTGCGATGTTTTTGCTGCTTGCGCCTGTCTGCTTTTCGCTGGGCAAGCTCCATGCTATAGCTACCACTTCGGGCGTCGCAATTGCGCTTTATCTCCCTGTAAACAGTGCTTTTATCTACTCCGATAGCTTCCGCTATTGCTTTTTTGCTCATCGGTATTTGCAACATCATAGAAATTGCATACCTTTGTTCCTCGGTTATATGTTTGCTCATCTGCAACTTTTTTTTCTTTGGACGGACAATTAAAGCAAAGATAGCAAACTTTATCCATTCAGAGTGAGAGAAAGGGGGACATTGTCTCTCTTTCCTCTCTGAAAAATAAATGTTTTTATTGCTTATTATCCGCACCCAAAAAGTTGCATTTATAAGTTGAACTCAAGTATTAAAAGTGCTGTTGTACGTGAGTTTCCGATATCAACAACCATATCAACATCCTTTATTTCGACATCGGTATCCTTGTAAAGTTTAACCTTGGGGAATAGATCCTTTTGAGCAAGATAGTTGATTAAGAATATGTATGATGCGATATACGACATTTTTCTCACGTTCGCACCTTTTAATTGAGATACACGTTGAACATTAGGATGAACCAAGTGCAACAAATAGTCATCAATATAACTCCAATTGTTATTAGGAGAACAATAGTCCATCAAATAGAACTCATTACTACATAGTTCGAAATCCATTTCGCCTCTAAACGCATCTGGAAAGACGGGGCATTCATCATATTCGTCACTCTCGTAACGAGCTCTTGTATCGAATGCAAGAACTACATTATACCATTTTATTCCCTTTTCTTCTCTTGTTGGGATTAATTTCATACGTACCCAATTTAATGGACCGAACTTAAAACGCTTGGGAGTGCGTTTAAAGAAATATGGGACTGGAAGCCAAGCATTTTCAAACTTGGAAAACTTGTTGTCTTTGTCGGAGAATGTAAGGCTGAATATATCGCCCCTTACACCTGGACAATTTTCATCTTCTATTCTCAATGGTAATATATCATCGCTTTTAAGCTCGTTGACATCAATTTCAATAGTAGGGTCACTTAAATAGCCACCTTTATGAAGTTTCTGTTTGTTATAATAATAGCACTCGTCATCTGTGCGAAGTTCGTACACAGGATCAAGTCGCCATTCCCCATTTTCAGTATCATACCATTCATGATACCACATTTTGAACTTTTCTTGAGTATTTATTCTCAATGGAAACGTTATGATTTGAATACCAGAATTGGCTATTAAAGTATGCTCTTGCATAATAAAAATGATATTTATTCTATTGATTCTATAAATGCACTTGGTATATACGCCGTCACAACAGTCACCAAGTCATCCACCACAACTCCTACTCTCTGTTGTCCTTGCCATCTTGCGACTCTTCCTATCACTCCCTTAAATGCGCCATCAATAACCCTTACCAATTGTCCTTTTTCGAACTTTGGCACTTCGACTAATGACACGATGGTATTATCCGCATCGGCAGCACAGATGATTTTGAGACTTTCCATCTGATAGTCTGGAACTATCATAGGAACCTTCTCTATTCTGCGCCCAACGTGGACGTGACGATAGTAAAAACGAAGGAATGGGAGATTTACATTGTCGTAAACAAAGGTTTTGAGTTGTTCTTCGGTACCGTAGGCGAAGAAGATGTTGGGTAAACGTGACTCGATAACAATTTTGCGCTTACCTTTTATAAGTTTTACAGTATCTGTAGTAGGATAGAAAGCCGTGATGCCTTTGGCTGTCATGTAGTCGTATGCCTTTTTCTCTCTACCGTATGTGGTACGTAAGGCATACCAATGAGGAAATTCTTCCTCTTTTTGCGCTTTAGGCTTACTTGCTATATGGGCATTTCTGGTGGACACCCCTGTTTGTGAACTCTCGGCGGAAACTGTGCTTTGAGCTTCGGGGAGGGCGTTGGAGGTAAGTCCAGCGCAAGGAGGAAATTCACCACCTCCTGGGGTATGTCCATCTTCTGATGTCCATTCATCGACTTTCATATCGGTGCTAACTTTTTTCTAGACAGAAATCCGTTAAATTGCGACAAAAAAAAGAGCGTGGAATCGTCCTGTTGTCCATTCCACTCTCTGAGGCTCTAGCAATTGCCTATTTTGGTTGAACAGACAACGTCAGAGCCCACGCCGATATGAAAATCATTACCGCAAAGAGACCATATAATACATTAGACTGCACCCCAAAGGGTACAATCCATGCTTACAGGTCTCCACGGGATTGATATAATCACACCCCGGGACATCTACCGTTGACCACGTTCAAGACCAAAATTACTGTGAACTTGCTAGATTTACAGAGAGTCTTAAACACAGCGTCGATAAACGCCTTCCATTATGTCTGGATTGTCTTCCCGCCCAAAGCCCGCTTACGTATAGATATGTCATGGTTGACCTCACTACACTCAGCACGGCGTAGGCTGCCGACTCGGTTATCATGAAAGAACTCGTCTTACAGCGACAACTGCGATCTGGCTATACAATCCGACTGCAAAAATACGAAAATTTATTGAGAAAAGACAAGAAATGGCAGGAAATATAAATACCGCAACACAAATTTAAGACTATTTAAGCCAATTCGCTTGAATATCTCGATTATTTTGTGTAAGAAAGCGCACCGTAATAGATGACAAACATTCTAAAATATGCAAACTGCGCTACAAATAGAAAGCAAAAAGCGCACAGAGTGATACAACCATTTGGTATTTCTTCTCTGTACGCTATTATATAATTAAGGTGTAATGCTTAACTGATACCTCTCGGCATCGTTCCATTCATCACGATAATCGTCGTTCGCCCCTGCTTTCCTGAAGTAGCTTGACATTCTTTGCGATTTCCTATCTTTTCAACAAGCCATCTTCTAAAAAGCAATGCTTGGTATGTATCCATTTGAAGTGCTATGTCGATAATCACTTCCATATCATAGACATGCGCAGAATATCCATTTTCAAGTTTGATGTATTGAGAATGCTGGAAGTCTTTCAGCACACTTTGTTTCCAAATGCGCTTGATGGTATTCTTCACTGCTGTCCCTGTTACATTCAACAGTTCGGCAATCTCCCAAACTGTCATCCACACCTCACCATGATGTGGGGCGTAGATGACCATATCTTCTTGTATTGTTATCACTTGTCGTTTCATACTATGCCTTTTTTGTGTTCGTATTATCGCTGCAAATATTCCCGAATGTGAATTCCTCAATGTGATTGAGTTGTTGGGACAACTTTTCTACATCCTTGCTCAACTTTTCCTTGGTAATCTTGGCGTACACTTGCGTGGTCTTGATGTCTTTGTGACCAAGCATGGAACTTACTGTTTCTATTGGTACACCATTGGAGAGGCAAACCGAGGTTGCGAACGAGTGCCTTGAGACATGCCAGGAAAGTGGCTTGGTGATACCGCATTTCTTTCCCAATCTTTTGAGCGAACGCAGACAACTTCTATAAGGTGGTACAGGAAAGACTCTGCCATCCTTGCACAATCCACGATATTTCTCCATTATCTGCTTGGGATAGTCAAGCAACTTGATGTCGGCTTCCGTTCCTGTCTTCTGTCGGTGGATAACAATCCACTCGCCATCGTCAAAAAATGTCTTGATGTTCTCTTCCTTCAAGTTGTACAGATCAATGAAAGCGAGACCTGTAAAACAACAGAACAGGAACAAGTCACGCACCATACTCATCTTCTTTCTTGTGATAGGTGTTTCCATCAACAGGTGAATCTCTTCTTTGCTCAGAAACTCTCTTGTGGTCTCTTCTTCCTTGTACTCATATCGTCTGAAAGGGTCTTTTACAAGCCACTCATTATCTATGGCGCGGAATACCATTGCACGGAGATTGCGGACAAACACCATCGCAGAGTTTATCTTCAAGTGCTTGTCGGTTCTGAGAAAAGTCTCGTAGTCTGTGATAAAAGGCAGCGATAACTCTTTCAGAGCAATATCCTTCACATGGTAATGCGTCTGCAAGAACTCGCCCACATAGGCACACCCGATTCTATACTTCGTGTATGTACTCAAAGATTTCATGCCAGCCTTATATTGCTTTTCCATTTCATCACGGCTTTGAGAATAGACTTTCATCAGTGTATGGCAACGATACTCCAAGCCAAGAAAGGCGTTCTTCACCTTGTCGGCAGTGACGAAGTTGTCCCTGTCCATAATCTCCTGATAATGCTTACTGATACTCACACGCATCTTGTCCAATTTGCGGTTCACTTCCAAAGCCTGCATACTCTTACCTATCATGCGTCCGCCCTTGGTGTCCCACAAATCTGGATTGGCAGTTGTCTTGCAACTGAACTGCGCCTGTGTTCCGTCCACTGTGATACGTCCCATAACTGGAACTGTACCATCTTTCTTTACTACCTGTCTTTTGAGGTAGAAGATAATTGAAAATGTACTCTTCATAACGTCATTCTTTTTTGCGTTCAAAATTAATACATGAAGAGTCTTTTCTTGCTACGCATTTCACGGCAGAACACGGCAAATTTGGTTCGTAACCAAAAATCTTACGTTGCTCATCAGTAACTCACTATAAATCAGAGCGTTCAAATTCAATTCGTAACCTTCCTTATTCTTCCGAACCTCAACATTCACCATTTGGGGTATAGGTTACGGATAGGTAACGTTCCTCTGTCTCATCTTGTCGTATTCCCGTCTTCGTCTGTCCTCGTCACTTTTAACCAAAATGAGGAAAGTAACTGATAACCAGTAAACTTTCCTCATTCTTCTCTCAAACACTTTTTATATGTACTTTCATGTGAATGAAGATGGTTCTTTGAAGGTAAATAATACTAACTTTACTGGTAATTATGCTGAATTTTTAGCTAAAACAGAAGCAACACAAAACAAGACTCTGACAAAGGACGGATTCTATATGGCCAATGCTCCATTAGCTAATGGTCAGGGTGGTTCTGTTGATCCTACAGGTACAACAGTTACAACTTTGACAGACCTGACTGGTAAAATTTACGATACTGAAGCTGAAGCAAAACTCGGTACACCTGCAGAGGTTTATGTTGAGCGTGGAGTAGTTAAGGTGACCCTTAATAAGGGAGAGGTAGCCAAGGCTGATAATGGTACTACAGATAAGGTTGATTTTGCCATTTCTGGTTGGGCTATTGATAATACTAATCCTACAACATATTTGGTTCGTTCAACTAAGGGATTTACTGATTGGATGGGTTATGCTAATGCTAATTGTACAACAAACCCTTACCGTTTTGTCGGTCATACACAAATTGCTTCTGGTTTATATCGTACCTATTTTGCTCAAGATATGAATTATGATACAGATGCTACTGGTTTACAGCGTGTTGAAGAAGCTGATTTTAAAGATGCTTATGGAGATGCAAATCCTCAGTATTGCTTTGAGAATACATTTAATGTAGAACATCAGAATGAGGATCAGACTACTCTTGTTGCAATCAAGGCTAAGTTGAATAGTGGTAAGGATTTCTATATTGTTGGTGGTGATCAAACAACATTGTTTGATAAAACACAGTTGGAAAAACTGATAAAGAATAAGTTCTTGAGCGTTGAAGAAGGTTGGGTTAACGCTAATGCTAAGGATGAAACTACATCAATAGGTGAAGATGATCTTACCTTAACTTTCGACAAAGATGCAGCTGGTGAAATCACCTTGACTGGAGTTACAGTAAAGCCTGAAAAGTTAAAGGATTCTCCAGCCGATTTGCCTGCAAATTATCTTGATGATGTAAAGGCTGCAGTTGGTTCTGTCGTATGTTATAAGAATGGTGTATCTTATTATACTGTTCGCATCAAGCATTTTGGTGACGATTTGACTCCATGGACAAATGGTGAATTAGGTGTTAAGCCTGGATCTGTTTATCCTGATGGTACTAAGACTGCAGAGAATAACTGGCTTGGCCGTTATGGCGTTCTCCGTAACAACTGGTATGATATTACTGTACAGGATGTAAAGGGCTTGGGCTCTGCTACAGTTCCAGAGTTGACCGGTACAACTGATGATGAACTTGAGTCTTACATTGCAGTACGTATCAACGTCCTCTCTTGGGCTAAGCGTACACAGGGTGCTATTTTGCACTAAGATGTAAATACATTATAAGATAAAGTATATAAAACAATAATTGATTAGCGATATGATAGCGCAGAAGATAAATAAATGGTTAAAGGGTGTCATGGCAGCTGCCATGACCCTGACCGTCGCGACCTCATGCCACGATATGTGGCACCAGGATTACAGCGATTGTCCTAATGGTGTATATGTGAAGTTTAAGTATGATTATAACCTCCAGCGTGCCGACATGTTCAACGACCATGTTGGACAGGTAACGCTGTATGTATTCGACGAGAACGGAAACTATATAACCCAACAGACCGAGACGAATTCTGCGCTATCATCGCCTCTCAAAGACCCAAATTATGTGATGCACGTCGAGAACCTGCAGCCAGGTAAATATCAGTTCCTTGCCCTTGCCGGACAGAATGCATACGCCGACCAGTTAACTTCAGGCCGTGCCAAGTTCGTTCGTACCGCTCCATCGGCTACAGCAGATAAGATGCAGAAATTGGAAGTGAATCTCGATCATGAAAATAGGGGAGAGTATGATGAGGTTGTCAACAACAGCCTTCCTCTCGATACCCTCTGGCATGGTAAGCTGCTGGAGGCAGTAGAGGTATCATCCTCAAAACCGTCTTATGCAACCATCCCTCTGGTGCGTGATACCAAGAAGATCAATGTGGCGCTTCGTGACCTTGACTCTCCACAGGATATGGATGTCAACGACTACACGATGACCATCGAAGACCATAATGCCCGCATCCTTTGGGATAACTCTCTCGATGAGAGCCGTAAACTCATTTATACCCCTCATGCTACATGGAATACGGTAGATGAGGACGAGCAGGGCAAGATAGCCCATGCTGACTTTATGACTTCCCGCATTCTGAAGCACGAAGATTACAACCTGGATGGCCGACTCCTGATTAAGAGTAAGGAGACAGGAAATACGGTAGTCAATGTAGACCTGCCAGACCTCTTGAGTCGTCTTCGCACCAGCGAGGAGTACAGTTACAGTGCACAGGAATTCCTAGACCGTGCCTACGATTACAAACTTCAGTTCTTTATTCAGGGTGGCAAGCTCAAGTATTGCTACATCACCATCAGCGTGAATGTACTGAGTTGGAGTAAGCGCATCCAGTTCGAAGAACTCGAAAAATAAATTCTACCAGGTTTCATGGTAAGCCGATAAAAATAAAGATAGTGTATGTTTAAGATGAAAACGATAATCCTCTCATTGCTAACCCTTTTGCTGGTGATGTCGTTCGCATCCTGTGCGAGCGACACTACTAGCGATTTGCCTGTTGAGAATGACAATAGCAAGGTGTTTTTGTCAGTTTCAATAAACGTAGCTGGTGAGGAATCAGAAACAACAAGAGCTGAAGATTATATTTTTGAACCAACACCTTTTGGAGGAGAAGATGGTAATGGCGATCATAAAGGCGAAACTTATGAGCGAACAGTAAATAATATGTCAATGTTGTTCTTCCATTCTGAGAAGGAAGATTTGACAGATGGCGATGTTATTATAGATAATGTAATCTATTTTCCAACTGTAACTCCTGATGGCAAACGTACTATAGCAGTTGAAGTTGATCCGAAGTTTTTGAAAGATACCAGTCTTCGTTTCCTGGTCATCGCTAATGTTGGTGATTTGTCAGATTATCGTGGTCGTAAGTTATCAGCAGTGCGAGATCAGTTGATTACTGATGTTTTTAAGCGCACCGATGATGCTACCTTTACCAAAAAAGGAGAATTAGCTGGCTATTCTACCTTCGTGATGTCTTCCCGTGGACAGAGCTCTTTAACCATAAAGTCTGGTAGTGGAACAAAAAGTGACCCTTACCTTATCAATCATGAGATAGAGCGTTTGGCTGCAAGAATAGATATTATGCCTCATGTGCAGCGTTATAAGTTAGATGATAAGACCCACCATTGCAAATATTGCTATAATGTCACTCAGGGTTCTGACGTAATTGGTGGCTTTGTACTTGAGTACGTTCGTCCTTATAATGTATTAACTTCTAAGGAATATGTCTTTAGACGTACTGCCACGGATAATACATTGTCTAATTTGACGTATCTTGGTCTGGAAAAAGAAGATGGAAATAAGCAGAATACTAATTATGTGGTGGATCCTACCTCTCTAAATAAGAGCGAGGCTACTTTTAAATATCCTAAGAATACAAATGAGTATTGGGAAAAGGATTCTTATGATCCTTTTTATCAGACTCGTGATGCAGGAAAGACTCATACGTATTCTAACAATCCTAGGGCTAGTGCTGAAAATCCCTACAATCCGGAGACGGCTTATTATATCCTCGATTACGTAAAAGAGAACACCTCTTTTGATAATAATGAGAAATATGCTACAGGTCTTGTCTTTAAGGGTAAGTATTATGAGGCAGAAGACTGGGATGCAGCAAAAAAAGAGCCAATAGCTGGTCATGAATCGAAAGGTAAAGATAAGGCTTACACCTACGTCATTCGTCATAGCGACCCTACAGGTAGTGGTACAACTAATGATATAATGCATTACGGCATAGTCCGCAATAACATTTATCGAGTTCGTATCGATGGAATTACTGGCAAGGGACCGGATGGAATGAAGGTAACCCTCAACGTGAGAAAATGGGCAACCTATACTCACGACGAGACTACAATGTAAAAACGAAACAAACAGATAAACAGAAAGTATAGTTTGAAATTAAACTTTCAGAGAAAATGAAAACGATTAGAACGATACATACGGCATTGATTCTGATGGTGCTAGCCTTAATCTCGGCTTGCTCCACAGATAGTGCTGACCCTATACAGGGAGGCAGTGGAGGCGATAACCAAGGCGATAAGGTTACCGTCCACATGACTCTTTCTACGGCTTCTTCTTCCGGAACCAGAGCTACGTTGTCATGGAAAGATGGCGTAGATGCAGAAAACATGAAGAGTTGGGTAGTAGCCTTTGTGAAAGACAACAAGGTTGTTTCTTTTGCAGAGAATACGGATGTATCGGCAGATAAACGAATCAAGGATGATGTCATTATCAAGAATCTTGTCAAGGGTGAAACCTATCAGGTTTATTCCTTTGCCAATCTTACCGCTGCAGAATTGGACATTGCTAAAGATGCTCCTGTAGACTTCGACAGCAAGAACTGGAAGATGAATGGTAATGGCTTCGATGTGAATGCTGCAGACTGCAAAGGCATTCCAATGAGCAATAAGCAGGAAGTAACGATAGATGCTACAGGCAATCCAACCCAAAAAGAACTTTGGGTAGTAAGAATGCTGGCAAAGGTTACATTAAAGTTTAAGAATCCAAATTCTACAGATTTGGTAATCAATGATATTACCATCAGCGATATTACAAAGAACAGTAGTGAGAATGGAGATAAGGAGAATATCAAACTGCTGCCAAAGCATTCTGATGCAGATAATGAGCAAGTTACATGTTCTCCAAATCTGGTAGGGCAGGCTGCAACGGAGAATTATAGATATACGCTGTCTTCGCCAAAGACGATAAAGGCAGGTGTAACCGATTATAAACCAGAGAATGAGATTTCGTTTTATGTAAATGAAAGCGCAGCGGGCAATACTTCCAAGTATTTCATCATCAATCTGAATACATCAGCAGGAGTTAAGCGTTACGCCTTGTTCAAGGATTGGACAACGATAGCGCGCAACGACCATCACATTCTCCCAATCAAATTAGATGATTACAAGTTGAAGTTTGATGTTCAGTCCTTCACTGCCATCGGTCTCTATCCATCCATAAAAGATAACGGAACTACTCTTTCCTACACCTGTTATTACCCGGAAGAGGAATTCCACATCCAGCCAAAGGTAGTAAAGGGTGATGACACCGATGTGTCTGGAACCATCGACTATAACAATGTAAAATGGGAGTTAATCCCCGAAGGTATGGCAGATGCCGCTGCTGCCGAAACGAATGCCAAGCTGGTTTTTAAAGCCCTTCCATCATGGAATACAACCACCGGCTATTTCGAAGGTATCTTCAATGATGACAAAGCCGACAAGCAGAGCGCCCTCTATCAGGTCACAGTCCCTGTACCGGGTGTCGCAGGAAAAGAGCTTATATACAAGATACTTTTCACCAAGGATTTGAGAAGCTTTGCTGCTCGTAAATATACGAGACAGAGTTATAGATATAAATAGAATAATATACTAATATTAAAAAACATTGAAGCTTATGTTTAAGTCTAAGATTTTTAATAGTGTAATGAGATATATGTTGGTAGCAATGCTTGCATTGCTGCCAAATGCTATATGGGGAGAGAATGTCTTTTTAAATGATGTACATAAGGTTAACATTAACTTATGTGACATCATGTGGAAGAATAATGCTTTTGCATACGATTATGCTTTGATTTATTTTAAAGATAAAGATGGCAATCAAGTTTCTTTAGATAATTTTGGCTTAGCTCGATGGGGAAAAAATTCTGATTCTGATTTTGATTACAATATTTCTAATGAAGGAGTTAAGAAAGTTGGAAATTATTATGTGTTTTCACAGAATGATTATTCATGGGGTGATAAAGAAAAACTTTTTAATTTCACCTTCTCTAATAAGGTATTAGACTTATCTGGATATCAAGTTATATTTAAGGCTTCAAATACCAATGATTTTGAGTCGGATAAAGAAACTTCAGATGTTACATATACTTATCAGCTTTATTCTCAGAGAGATATTGATGCTGTAACTTTCACCAAGGCAACTGATCCTACTTCGGTGAAATCTGCTTATGCTTTAAAAGAAGGAAACAAATGTATCTTCAGTGGTGCTTCTGTATATGATGAGATTAAATCTATCTTGGGTGTTTCGTCTAAAGAAGATATTAAGGACTTCTATATACGTTGGACTATAAAACATACAGATAACACCAAAGTAGATAATCTTATTGTCTCTTCAGAAAAAATAAAGAAGCGTGACGATTTTAGCTATATTTACTTTAATAATACCGGTTCCTCAATTCAAGCAAAAGACTTGGATGTTACCTTAGAGTTGCCTAGTGATGAGTCTTGGGATGACATAAATTTATCTTTTGTTATTTCCAAAAATATCTCTGAATTGACTGCTCAATATGGTGTTGTTGAGAAGGAGCCAACTTTGAATGCATTGTATAATATTACGTTGGAAACAAAGTATAGCATGCCTTTCAAACATTATGTAGGCCATGCTAATACTGCATTAGATAATGACATGCAGCAGACTGCAGAATGGGAGTACTATGTCTATGTGAAAGATGCTAATGAGCAAGTAGAGTTAGTGCTGCCATTCGACAAATATGAAAATGGAATAGGATCGGGATCACCACTTGAACCACGGGGCTATTTCAGATGGTATGATTTTAAAACAGATAAAGCTAATGATAATTTAAGTCCAGTTACAGGGACCGGAGCATCAACTCTTCTGAATCATATTGTATCGGGAAGTAATGATTATGGCCTGTTTGCTTTCAATATTTCTCAAGACCCTGTTAGTAAGAATGTTGGTGTTACATATACTGCACCTGCAGGAGCTTCATCTGAAGGATGGGTTGGTGAAGATATTGCCTGTGATGTGAGCCGTTATATTGATGGTTTGGATGCTACAAAAACTTATCTTGTACATGAGCCTACGCTCTCTATCAGATACATTTTCCATATCCGTTCTGCCAAGAAGTTAGCAGACGATATTATGAATACGGCTATTGGTAAAAATCCTCAAAGAGCAGGTTATAGAACTTATGAGGATGGTAAGTATATAACAGTTGGTATGAAGGATAAAAGTTCTATTGTTACTCTTCGACTGGATTTGTCAGATGCTACGAAATATTATTTCCATCCATTAGCAAATGGTGTATATAAGCAAGATGGAGCTTCTTTTGGTTTCACTAATCGGGTATATTATGTAGATGAAAAGGACAAACTCGTAGAATCCAACTTCGATAAAAATAAATTATGCAAGGCAACTAAGATTGAATGGTGGGCGTATGATAAGACCAAAAAATATTGTTTCTGTTTAGGTACTAAGACCGACCGTTTCTTTGATTTGACGATGAATAAGCTCAACGGCAACTGGATGCCTGCATCTTTGTCTGGATCAAATAAGAGCTTTACATTTGAATATGGAGATCCTGTATTCATAGTTGCATATGCAATGGATGATGACGAAAACCGTTGTCCTATTGCCAATTTCGATGTTCGATTCATGAATAATCATCCGATGACTAAAGAGGAGATTGTTAAAAATGGATTGAATAACAGACTGATTAGTTATCTTGACGAGCATTATAAAATGGCTACCAAGCCAATTACATTTGATGATGATGATGTAGAACAGACTGTGGCTGCTCCTACAAGTCCGGATGACAACCAGGACCGTTTACCATCTAAATGGGATCGCCGTGCTTATAGTTTCGTATATCGTGATTTGATCGACTATGATGCTACTAATTATAATGGTCTGAAGGCTATCGGTCATTCTCCACTTCATGGAGATTATTGCTTGTATAAATCTGCCAATGTTAATGGTATTTCCGGTAATGGTGAGTCACTTAAAGATGGATATCTTTGGTGGCAAAGTGGAATATTACATGATAAGACTTATGAGATAACCAATGGTTCTCAGTATGGCCACTTCCTCTATGTGGATGCATCAGACGAAAGTAGAAAAATCGCCGCTGCAGATTTCACGGCAGATCTCTGTACAGGACAGCAGCTTATCTTCACAGCGGGTGTTGCTGACATGACTAAAGGGGATACTAAGCCACAGATTATGTTTAAACTATTTGGTGTTAAAAGAAATGTCAATGATGATATTGTTGAAAAACACCTGATACATAGTTTTTCGTCTGGTGATTTTAAGACTAATGTAGAAAAATTGCAAACAACAACTTGGTACCAGGTATATGGTAAGATTACTTTGCAAAAAGAGTCAAATGTAGAGCAGTATTCAGATTTCCGACTGGAGATTGATAATTACTGTAGCAATACTGATGGTGCCGACTATGCTGTAGATGATATCCGTATGTATCTAGCGCCTGCTAAGGTTCAGGTGATTCAGGAAAAGCCGGTATGTGACGGTGCTACAACTGGAACCATCAAACTGAAGATACGTGCTATCCACGAGACCTTGAATGCGATTTTGGGACATAAAGATACAAAGATCTATTTCAGATTTGTGGATGAAGATGGAAAGCCTGTAACAGGCGATGGATTTTATTCTTATAGCTTGAAGGATAAAACGAAAAACAAAATAACGAAAGTTGAAGGTACGGAATATGGTACTGTTGATGTATACGATTCAGAGGAAACCTGTAAGAACTTTGAAATCGATGGTACTAATATGATTGAGCAAGATAGTGAAGGTGAAACCTATATTGTTATCAGCAATAAAGACTATCCCCTTGAAGTGGGGAAGAAGTATTACGTATCTGTATCTACTGGCAATCCTGCTGAAGGCAAGGCTAATTGGGGCACACCTTCTGAAGTCTGCTCGGTATATAGTAACTGGTTTGAAATGATTAGCCAGACTCCTATCATTACAGATGTCAAAGGTAATGTCGAAACGGATTATAAAATTCCTTGCGATCAAGCAGACAGCTATGAGGTTACCATTAAGGGACAGTTGATTACAACCGATCCTAATAGTGGCGGTAAGATAACATTGGATAATGTGGAGTTCTTCTGGTATATTAATGATCCTGCAGTAGCTTCCAACAAGCTGAACGAAACAGCCAGCAACACAATCACTATCAGCAAGGAAAAGCTTCCTTTGGGTGAAACACATAAAATCTTTATGTTGCCAAAAGGAACTGAGAATTCAGATGGTTATATTCCATACGAAATCAATGGTAAGACCTATCTGTTGTGTTCTGCTGCAACACCCGTCCAATTGCGTGTCATGAAGGATGGACCGCAGCTTAACTTCGGATTCAACGATGTGGATTATCCATTCAAGGCTTCTGATTATGAGGCATCGCTTCGCATCGGTTTGCCACAGCTGAAGAAGTTGAAGAATACAGGGTTCCTGGAGATTCCTCTTCATAGTGCTACTATGGGTGATGGAAATGCTATCACTTCGCCACTTACCTTCGTCGATGATAGTGGCACTTCTGCAGTTACTTCAGATAAGGTAATGGTAGCATACACGAATGACCCGTTATGGACAACTGCCATGCTGAATACCCAGGTTGCCACATTGCAGAGTACAGAGTTGCCGGCTATAGATAAAACGACTCAGGCTACCCTCAATATCAAGTTCTCTGATGCTGCCGTAGAGAATTTCCATGAGGGATATTACTACGAGCTCAGATTTGCCTTCGAGCAGAGAACAGCTTCTGAGGGAACTACCAACTGCCCTGGCGAGTCTTATCTCAAGTTGAAGATCGTACCGGAGTTCATTACCTGGACTCCTACTGCGGATGGTGGTATGAATGCCAACTGGAACAATGATGATAACTGGCATCGCTCATCTTCTACAGAATTGTATGATGATAAGTATACAGATTATCTGGCTTATGGAAGCAGTATGTCGGGTACGCCAACTTCTGCAAAGGATATTCCTACTCAGAACAGCTATGTGCCAATGAAGTTTACCAAGGTAACCATCGGCAATCTGAATGGTTTGCCATTCCCTGACCTCGGTAATGTGGTTTACCGTAGCACCAATAAGATTGCTACCAAGCTGACCAATGGAAAGGGTAATGAAGCTACGAAGTATATCTAGTATGATATTATGACTTACTGGGATGAAGCAGCTGCTGATAAGGGATTGGAAGCAGGTAATCTGAAGTGCGAGAAGTTCTATGGCAATACCTGCCATCAGATTTACTTCAAACCTCAGGGCGAGCTTCGCGACCAGTGCTATCTGGTATATGACAAGGCTTGGGTAGAGAAAGAGCTGGAGCCTAACAGGTGGTACACCATGGCTTCACCTCTGCAGTATATCTACGCCGGTGATATGTATGTGCCAGCAAAGGATGGACGACAGGAAACCAAGGCGTTTACGGATATCAAGTTTGATGATAAGGTGTATAGCCGAAGCAAGTATCCGGTTTATCAGAGAGCCTGGATGAAGAGCGATGTGATGGAAATCTCTCCTAAGGGAGATTATCCTGCATCTCATTACCCAAGTGTAGCTGCTCCAGAAAATGTTGATATGAATCTCGGCTACTGGAGCCACGTATATAATAAGGTGGATGAGAGCTATGCCGATGCCGCAGACGGAACCTTCGGTGGTTTCTCTATCAAGGCGGGTAATGCGCTCTTGCCGAAGAGACCTACAGATGGTACTCCATTGCCAAATGCGATTCTCCGTTTGCCAAAGGAAGATAAGGAATACCAGTACTTCGATTATACAGGCTCAAAGCCTTCTTCAAGCAAGATGCCGGTTGCGAAGAATGCTGGCCATGGCAAGCTCCTCGTTGCTTTCAATAACGACGAGAAGCATCTCGCAGAGAAAACTCAGAGTTTAGGAACTGATAACAACAGCGGATTCTATCTCGTTGCCAATCCATATACCTGTTCTATCTCGATGGCTAAGTTCTTCGAGGCCAATACTGGTTTGCAGAAAGCTATTTGGATTGTAGAGAATGGTGAGGTAAAGGCGATTTCCAATGAAGAATTGGATAAGAAAAACTACGCTATCCAGCCTACCCAGTCGTTCTTTGTTAAGAAGAATACTGGCGCTGCTATTAGAGAAGTAAGATTCACTTCTACGATGTGTGTTGACCGCACCATCACTCCTGGTCTGTTGATGGCATCAGACTATGTCAAGAGCATTGAAGCGACGACAGAGAATTCAAGCGGTCAGACTTCTAGGGCACGCATCGCTTTGCGTCCGGAGGCTTCTGCCGACTATGATG
>ERZ1023650.66-NODE-66-length-23585-cov-22.122397_pt1 | contig 23585 bp, 22 predicted proteins | sample MGYA00380337_ERZ1023650 | MGnify/ENA primary metagenome ERZ1023650 (study PRJEB33179, sample SAMN07449042) | human gut metagenome | biome: Human-gut; feature: Human associated habitat; material: Faeces | host: Homo sapiens | place: India:Kasaragod | collected...
GGCGATACCACAACCCTCGGCCCGAAGGGCCGTCAAACTTAAGAACCCTTGGGCCCGAAAGGGCCCATCAATCCTAAGAACCTTTTTCCACAACCCTTCTACACAACCCGCGGCGCCAGCCGCGCCCCTTTTTTATAAAACTTGCGGCGGAGCCGCCACAATCTTCAAATCACTTTAAAGCCTTCTTTGGGGAGGCTTTTTTTCATTTATACCGGTCAGTCGTGATATAATATAACAATCTGGGGAATGTTTATTTCTTTTGTTTTTTACAAGTAAGGGGGCGGTGGTATGAAGAAAAAAATACTGATCGCTGTATTGCTCATTCTGATCCTTGCTCTGGGCGGGGGCTGGTACTGGTATAACCGGACCCATCAGAGCAAAAAGGATACTTATACGTTAGGCACTGTGAACAGGGATAATATCAGTCTCACTGTGGATGCTACCGGCACCATTGAACCGGACAACAGTGTCGATTTGTCCGCTACGGCTTCGGGCACCCTGGAAAAGGTGTACGTGAAGCAGAACGAGAAGGTCACGAAGGGGCAGGTATTGGCCACCATTGAATCCAAAGCTCTGACGTCTACCATGAAGCAGGCCCAGAATACGCTGGAAAACAAGGAGTCCTATTTCAACCGGCTGAATTCTCTCTACAGCCAGGGTGCCATTTCCTATCAGGAAATGGACAATGCCCGGCTGGAGTATCTGAATGCCCAGGCTGCCTATGACAAGGCTCAGGCTGATGTGAATGATACAGTCATCACTTCGCCTATGGACGGCGTAGTTGTAGGTGAACCCATGAAAGAAGGGGAAACCGTATCCCAGGGTCTCTCCAGCCAGATGGTGATTGTGAGTGTGGCTGATCTTTCCGCCATGCGCATTGAACTTCTGGTAGATGAAACGGATATCGGCGAGGTGAAAATCGGCCAGAATGTAGATTTCACAGTCGATGCCTATCCGAACCGGACTTTCCATGGCATGGTTACCGATATTTCAAAGAAGCAGTACTCTTCTTCCTCTTCTTCTTCGTCTTCCTCTTCCTCCTCCGTGGTGTACTACACGGTGTATGTGGAAATCAACAAGGATGAACTGGAGGGTCTCTATCCTTCTATGACGGCCAGAGCCACTATTCACGGCAGGGAAAGTGACAATGCCCTCACTGTTCCGGTGACAGCCATCCGAAGCGACGGTGAAGGTTCCTACGTGTACGTAAAGAAAGGGGATGGCGTGTCCAAGGCTTATGTGACCACCGGCATCACCACCGACAAGGAAGTGGAAATTCTTGACGGTCTCCATGAAGGAGATGAAATCGTGGTGAGCGGTACGGTGTCTGCGGAAAAGTCCACGCCCACCAATAAGAACCAGCGCGGACCGGGACCGAGGTTATAATGATGGCCGGCGCAGATAAAAATGAGGTCATTCGTCTTTCAGGTATCGGTAAAAGCTACTACATCGGCAAAGAAGAAGTGCCGGTGCTGACTCACATCGATTTATCCATCAGAGAAGGGGAATTTGTATCCATTATGGGGCCCTCCGGTGCCGGCAAATCCACCCTCATGAATATCCTTGGCTGCCTTGACCGCCCCACCAGAGGCTCCTACCTGCTGGACGGGAAGGAAGTGGCCAACCTGAATGACAGTGAACTGGCCTATACGAGAAACCGGAAAATCGGATTTGTATTCCAGAGTTTTAACCTCCTTCCAAGGCTTTCGGCTCTGGATAATGTGATCCTTCCAATGATTTACGGCAGTCTTTTTAAAAAGGAACGGAAAGAAAGGGCTGTAAAAATGCTGGAATCCGTGGGTCTGGGGGACCGCATCAACCATATGCCTGCGGAAATGTCCGGTGGACAGCGCCAGCGTGTGGCCATTGCCAGGGCGCTGATTAACGACCCTGCCATTATCATGGCCGACGAACCGACGGGCAATCTGGACAGCCATTCCACCAGGGAAGTGATGGAAATCTTCTCCAAACTCTATGAACAGGGGAAAACCATCATCCTTGTGACCCATGAAATCGATGTGGCCGCCTATGCAGGAAGGCATGTGATTTTATCGGATGGCCATATCAGTAAAGATATCAGGGGGCCCCTGCCATGACAAACATTTACATTGAAAGCATCTTTATGGCCTGGGGCTCTATTCTGAGCAACAAAATGCGCTCCCTCCTCACCATGCTGGGCATTATCATCGGCGTAGCCGCCGTCATTGCCCTTATGTCCATCGGCTATGGAGTGCAGAGCGACATTGAAAATAATATTTCCTCCCTGGGTTCCAATACTATTACCGTAACCCCCGGCACCGGGAGAAAACCGGGCATCCGTCCTGCCGCAGGCTCTATGCAGACCCTGACTTACAAGGATTACCTGGCCATCAGGAACCTGCCCAATATTTCCTACGCCGCTCCCCTGGTCAATACAAGTTACCTGGTGGTGAATGGAAATAAGAACTGGACCACCCGTATCTATGGCTGCACTGAGGATTATGCCACTCTTTCCAGCCTTTCCGTATCCGAAGGCCGTTTCTGGACGGATAAGGAATACAATGCCCGGGCCCGGGTGTGCATCATCGGCAAGACCGTGGCCACCAGCCTTTTCGGCGAGGAATCGCCTATCGGACAGAAAGTCCGCATCAACGGCAATCCGTTCACTGTCATCGGAGAACTGGAGGAAAAAGGCTATTCTTTCATGGACCAGGATGACCGGGTCCTCATTCCTTTTACCACCGTGCAGGAACGAATGATGCACATTACCTATGTGAACAACATTGTCATTTCCTCTGACAATGCCGATGACCTCTCCCAGATCGAGTCCGACGTGACCAACCTTCTCCGTACCCGCCACCGCATCCAGACAGGGAAAGAAGACGATTTCTCCATCCAGAACTCCCAGGATCTTATGGAAACCATGAAATCCACTACCCAGACCCTGACCATATTCCTCGGCAGTATTGCAGCCATCTCCCTTCTGGTAGGGGGCATCGGCATCATGAACATCATGCTGGTGTCCGTTACGGAAAGGACCAGGGAAATCGGTATACGAAAGGCCCTGGGTGCCACATACAACATGATTATTGTACAGTTCCTCATCGAATCGGTGACCGTCAGCGTAGCCGGAGGCCTGATAGGTGTTCTTTTCGGTATCGGCATATCCAAAGTCATACCCCTTGTCACCTCCCTCCACACCCTCCTCTCGGTGACCCCCATTGTGGGTTCTTTCCTTTTCTCTGTTTTCATTGGCCTGATCTTTGGACTTTATCCGGCCCAGAAAGCGGCGAGACTGAACCCCATTGATGCACTCCATTATGAGTAAGCGCAAAACCGGCAGATTTTTCTGCCGGTTTTTCATTGCTAAAGGGTAGTCCATGGCGGGGGATGGGCAGGATTTCATACATAGAGATTCCAGCTTGAAGACCCGTCGCTGAAGGGCATGTGTATCTTAAGATATTTTCTGGCCCGGTGCAGAACCTTTCAATCCCCAAAGCCTTTGGCGCAAAATCCTTTTTGATAATCATTATGGGTTATGATAAAATATATAAGTCATCATTTATTTCTGATAAAAAGTATGATAAATGCATATATGAGAGGCGATTTTTATGGCACATTGCAATGAAAACTATTTAAATCTTCAGGGGGCTTATCTGTTCGCCACAGTGAGACAGAAGCAGAATGCCTATGTGGAAGCGCATCCCAATGCGGATATTATTTCCCTGGGCATCGGGGACGTGACACAGCCCCTGGCTCCTGCTGTCATTGAAGCTATGCACAAGGCTGTAGATGAAATGGCCCATATGGAAACTTTCCGCGGCTATGGTCCCGAACAGGGCTATCTTTTCCTGAGAGAAGCCATTGCCAAGCATGACTTCAAGGACCGGGGCTGCGATATCTCCCCTGATGAAATCTTTGTCAGCGACGGTGCCAAGTGCGATACCGGCAATATGCAGGAAATCTTTGCAGAATCCGATGTTGTAGCTGTTACAGATCCGGTATATCCGGTGTATGTGGACAGCAATGTCATGGCCGGCAGAAGCGGCAAGTTTGTGAATGGTTCCTATGAACGGCTGGAATACCTGCCATGCTATGAAGAATGCGGTTTCAAAGCAAACCTGCCATCCCATGATCCCATGATTATTTACCTCTGCTCTCCGAACAATCCCACCGGTGCAGCACTGAATAAGAAGGACCTCACCATGTGGGTGAAGTATGCAAAGCAGACAGGCTCTGTCATTTTCTTCGATGCTGCCTATGAAGCCTTCATTACGGAAGACGACATTCCCCACAGCATTTATGAAATCGAAGGAGCCAAGGAAGTGGCCATTGAGTTCCGCTCCTATTCCAAAACTGCCGGCTTCACCGGTGTACGCTGCGGCTACTGCGTAGTGCCGAAGGAACTGATGCTGGAAACAAAATCCGGTGAAAAGGTTTCTGCCAATGCCCTCTGGGACCGCCGTCAGTGCACCAAGTTTAACGGCTGTTCCTACATTGTACAGAGAGGCGCCGAAGCCATCTATACAGAAGAAGGACAGAAAGAAATCCAGGCAACCCTCGATATTTACAGAAACAATGCCAGAGTCATCCTGGAAGGTGTGAAGGAAGCCGGTCTTACTGCCTGCGGCGGCGTGAACAGTCCTTATGTGTGGCTGTCTGTGCCGAAGGGCATGACCAGCTGGGAATTCTTTGACTATCTTCTGAATGAAGCCCAGATCATCTGCACCCCGGGTTCCGGTTTCGGACCCTGCGGCGAAGGCTATGTACGCCTGACATCCTTCAACACGCCGGAACTGACGAAGGAAGCTGTGGAAAGATTGAAAAAGGCTGTCAAGAAGCTGGAAAAATAAACTGGTTTTGGGAGTAGAAATCTACCGTCCGTCCTGGGGGGTAGATTTCTGCCTGTTTAAGAATGTAAGGAGTTTTCATGAGTACAAATCTGCAGATTGGCATTGTGGGCCTTCCAAATGTAGGGAAGAGCACCCTTTTCAATGCCATCACAAAAGCCGGTGCCGAAGCGGCCAATTTCCCCTTCTGCACCATTGAACCGAACGTTGGGGTAGTGGAAGTGCCGGACCATCGCATTTACGACCTGGCAGCCATGTTCAAGCCCAAGAAGACTACACCCGCCTTCACAAGGTTCGTAGACATTGCAGGCCTGGTGGCCGGTGCGTCCAAAGGGGAGGGCCTGGGCAACCAGTTCCTCAGCCATATCCGTGAAACCGATGCCATTGCCCATGTGGTCCGCTGCTTTGAAGATGGAAATATTACCCACGTGGAAGGTTCCATTGACCCCGTAAGGGATATGGATATTATCAATACAGAACTTTGCCTGGCAGATCTGGAAAGTGTGGACAAGAAGAAGACGAAAACCGCCAAACTGGCCCAGGCAGGCATTAAGCAGGCCAAGGCAGACCTGCCGGTTTTGGAAAAGGTGTACGATGCACTGCAGAACGGGACTCCCGCCAGAGCTCTCACCCTTTCAGAAGATGATCTGGAAGTGCTGAAAGAACTGAACCTCATCACCTTAAAGCCGGTTCTTTACGTACTCAACATGGCAGAAGATGACATTGCCGATCCTCTGGCCAACAAATTCGTCCAGGCAGCCAGCGCAGAAGCAGAAAAAGAAGGGGCCAAATGGGTTCCTATTTCCGCAGAAATCGAAGAAGAAGTGTCTGAACTGGATGGCGAGGAGGCCAAAGCCTTCCTGGAAGATCTGGGAGAAGAAGAGCCGGGCCTGAACCGCCTCATCCGCACAGCCTATTCCATGCTTGGACTGATTAACTTCTTTACCGTAGGCCCTGATGAATGCCGTTCCTGGACCGTAAGGGCAGGCACCAAGGCGCCGAAGGCTGCCGGAAAGATTCACTCCGACATTGAAAGGGGCTTCATCCGCGCAGAAATCGTTTCCTACGATGACCTTATGGCCTGCGGCTCCTACAATGCAGTCCGTGAAAAAGGACTTCTTCGGGTAGAAGGCAAGGATTACATCATTCAGGACGGAGATATCGCTTATTTCCGCTTTAATGTATAAAAAGAGAAAGGAAAAAGACCGGCTGGTGCCGGTCTTTTTTGCAAATCATGGAAAGAATATATAAAAAACTGGTAGAAGGAAAATTTCTGGACCGGCCCAACCGCTTTGTATGCCATGCAGAAGTGGCAGGAGAAAAAGTGCTCTGCCATATGCCCAATCCCGGCCGCATGCGGGAACTTCTCTTTCCCGGCGTGACACTCTACATGACGCCTAACAGAAAAGGCCTGCGCACTGCCTATCGGGTAGTGGGCTGCAAAAAAGAAGGCCGCATCATTTATCTGGACACCACCAGAGCCAACGATGCAGCGGCCTTTCTGATTCAGCACCATAAGATTCCGGGCTGGGAAAACTGTTTCCTGGCAGGAAGAGAGGTGACCATGGGAGACAGCCGCTTCGATCTTCTTTTAGGCGATGAAGAAACGGGAGAAACCTTTCCGGTGGAAGTGAAATCCTGCAGCCTCAGCGGCAGGCATGGCGCCATGTTTCCCGACGCTCCCACGGAAAGGGGCATGAAACACCTGACCCACCTGGTAGATATGGCCAGGGCAGGGGAGCATGCCGGCCTTCTGGTGCTGGTCCATGATGGAAACGCCCGCTGGTTTCTGCCAAACTATCATACCGACCTCTCCTTTTCCGAAGAATTCAGGCAGGGCCTGGATCTCCTGGACTGGAAAGCCTGCGCCATACCCTGGACAAAGGACTTTCTCATGCCTGAAACAGTGCGCCTCATCCCTACGTCCAAGGAAGCGCTGGATAAAGAAATGGGAAATGCCGGAGATTACATGATCATTCTCCAGCTGGAGGAAGACAAAACGATTTCCGTAGGAAGTCTGGGAGATATTCATTTTCCCAAAGGCTTCTACGTCTACGTAGGATCGGCCAGAAAAAATCTGGACCAGCGCATAGCTCACCACAGAGCTCTTCGGAAAAGACGGCACTGGCACATGGACTACCTGAGAAGCGCCTGCCGCTTCGTGGGCGCCATCCCCATCCGTACCAGAGAAGACCTGGAACACAAACTGGCCCATGCCCTCTCCGAAATCGCCGGCTGGACCATAGAAAACTTCGGCTGTACCGACTGCCGGTGCCGCTCCCACCTCTTCGGATTTGCTGAAAACCCCATGCACGAAAGGGACTTTTTAAAAATAGAAGAAGACTTCGAAATCAACAGACTGGACCGGTATTTTTAAAAAGCTGCCGCTGATACGCCCATAGGACCTGTCAGCGGCAGCTTTTTTCAGGAAAATACTGATTCATTTATGAAGTCTGCTCTTATATAAGAATCTGTATGCAGCGATGCATCATGAGTCTGACTAAAGACCTGCGGCGTTCCTTCATAAAAAGGGAGGAACTGCCCCGGCTCATCATTGGTTCTCCTTTACTTCTTCCGTTCTGTCTTTCCTGTATTTGATAGAAAAGAAAATAAACACCGCTGTGGCTGCTACAAATCCGGCCAGGGCAGTGAGCTGGGCGCTCTTAAGTCCCAGGGCCAGCGTGCCGTAGTCTCCCCTGAAGTTTTCAAGGAAGAAGCGGAGAAGGGAATAAAGCATGATGTAGAGACAGAAGGTGGTACCTCTGGCATGTTTGAAGCAGGAGTACCAGAGGAGCAGACCCAGAATGATAAGATCTCCCTGGCATTCCCAGACTTCCGCCGGCCACAGGGGCTGGGCGCCGTAGGTGTGGTAGGCCAGAGTGGTGGAGGGGTAGAGGATGCCGAAGTCAGCCCCCGTGGGATGACCAAAAGCATCGCCGTTCATGAAATTGGCAATACGGCCGATGGCCTGACCGAAAATGATGGCCGGTGCAATAATGTCAGCGAATGGGAGCACCGGAATGTGCCGCTTTTTGAGAAAAATATAGCCGGCCACACAGGCGAAAATGACGCCTCCCTGAATGGCCATGCCTCCCTGCCATACATAGGGGATTTCCAGCAGATGGTTGTGGTAGTAATCCCAGTCAAAAAAGAACACATCCCACAGCCTGCCGCCGATAATGCCTACGAAGGCGATGGTGAGGCCCAGATCAAACATGCATTCATGCCAGCCCCGGCCGTCCTTTTTCAGAAAATAGTAGGCCATGATACAGCCAAATATGATGCCTAATGAAAAAAAGATACCATAGAAGCGGATGGGAAATCCGCCGATAAATGTAACATACTGATGCATAGAAAATCTCCTTTTCCAAAAGACCTTTCAGATTGAGGTCTTTTTCTTTTTATACAATTATACAATAGTCTGCAACAGCAGAAGGTAGAGCCCTTTATAGGGCCGGATACATCTTCAGGTTTATCGTTTTATGTATATATCGTTTCGATTTGTAACTAATGAAACAATTATTAGCGAATGTCCCGAAACATTATATATTAATCTAATAGAACGCTCACAATAAAAATCTTTTATACCCATAGGGGGTATAGGTAAGGCTGATTTTTTAATCGATTTTTTAATATAGAATCTGATGAATGTAAGATGTCAATTTATGAGAAACTATCGATAAAATAAGGATTTAATCCGAATGAAAGCAAGAACATAGTTCATAATTAAGCAATAATGATTAAAATCAAACTAATATAAATCTTTTATTTCTTATAGAAAGCACTTGAAATCACCAAATTTCATGGTATGATGATTATAGAAATTTTAAGTTCCAAGAAAGAACTTATGTCAGCTGCTTCAAGGAAAAATAATAATAACATCAAATTTCCATCATAACAACAATAATAAAGAGTAAAAAGCAGCTTTTTTGTTTGTTTTCTTTTCATTTTTGGGAGGAACCATCATGAGAAACTGTGTATTAATTATTGAGCACGACCCCAGTGTGAGCCGTTTCATGCAGCTGAAGCTGGAAGAAGCGGGATTCACCAGTATGATTGACAATACCGGCGATTCTGCCGTAGACCTGGCAGGACAGAGACAGGCAGACGTTGTTATTCTTGATCCCGACGAACCTATGAAGAATGGCCATGAGATTCTTGGAAAGATTCGGGAAATCAGCCCTATCCCCGTTATTTATCTTTCTTCTGACAACAGCGTGGATGCCAAGGTAAAAGCCCTGAACGCAGGGGCTGATGACTATCTGACAAAGCCCTATGCTACCAGGGAGCTGGTGGCCCGGATTCATGCGGCTCTGCGCCGTCACGAAGAACCTAAGATTATCGTGGATCCTGCATTCACCATCGGCGATCTTTCCATTTATCCCGATCGTCACGAAGTGAGGGCCGGGGATGAAGCCATCGACCTGACGAAAAAAGAATTTGACCTGCTCCTTTTCCTGGCCAAGAACAAGAACCGTGTCATTAAGAGAGAAGAAATTCTTGAAAAAGTTTGGGGATACGGCTATGCAGGCAAGACGAATATTGTAGATGTATATATCCGCTACCTCAGAAGCAAAATCGATGAAAAGGTAGGCAAGAAATATATTCATACGGTCCGTGGCATCGGCTACGCAGCCCGGGACTGAATCTATGATTAAACAAGTCATTGTAGTGGAAGGAAAGTCGGATATTGCCCGGGTGGGTATGGCGGTAGACGCCGATATGATTGCTACTGAAGGCTTTGCACTGAAAAAGACAACCATTGAAAAAATCCGTTATGCCTATGAAAAAAGGGGGATTATCATCCTTACGGACCCCGACGGGCCGGGTGAACGGATCCGGCAGCGCCTTTCCAAACTGTTTCCTAAAGCCCTTCATGCCTTCGTGCCTAAATCAGAAGCTTCTACGGAAGATGATGTGGGTATAGAAGACGCTTCACCGGAATCCATCCGGAAAGCACTCCAGACGCTTCGCGTTCTTTACCAGGACGATTCGGGTCTCTTTTCAGCGGCCGATTTATTTGCTGCCGGTCTTGCGGGAAATCCGGACTCTTCTGCCAAAAGGGCCAGGGTAGGCGCGATTCTCGGCATAGGCTATGGAAACGGAAAACAGTTTGTGAAACGGCTGAACCATTATGGAATTACCCGTGAAGAATGGGACAGGGCACTGCAAATGTGCCGGGAGGACGCCTGATGCTGGAAGCCAATCTTGCAGACCGCCAGGTAGTGCAGTATGTGATCCGCCGTTTCGGCATCCATGCCAAACATAAGCTGGGACAGAATTTCCTTATCCGCCCTGACGTGGTAGCTGCCATTGCGGAAGCAGCGGAACTTGGAGAACATGTGCCTGTCATGGAAATCGGTGCAGGCATAGGCACTCTTACCCAGGCCCTGGCCGAGACAGGGGCTGATGTGACTGCTTTCGAGCTGGATAAAAGTCTGGAAAGAGTTCTGTCCCATACCCTGGAACATTATAAAAATATCCATATCATTTACGAGGATGTGCTGAAAGCCGATTTGAAGACTATCCTGGGGGATAAAGACTGGCGCTGCGCCGCCAATCTGCCCTACTATATCACCACCCCCATTCTCCTTTCCCTCATCCAGTCGGACCTGCCCATTTCTCTTTTTGTATTCATGATGCAGAAAGAAGTGGCAGACCGTATCCTGGCCAGACCGGGCTCCAAAGATTATGGTGCCCTGACCATCGCTGTGAATTTCGACTGCACGGCGGAAAGGGTGCTTGATATTCCTCCTTCCGCCTTCATACCAAGGCCCCAGGTGACCTCTACGGTTCTCAAAATCCGAAGGAGAGAAAAGCCGGCGGTAGAAGTAAAGGATAGAAAACTTTTTTTCTCCCTTGTCAAAATGGGATTCGGTCAGCGGCGTAAAGTATTCACTAACGCCATGAAATCCGGCGGCATTCCTGCCGACTGGATACCTGAAATCCTGGAAAAAGCAGATATTGATGGCAAAAGGAGGGGCGAAACGTTCTCCATGGAAGAATACGCCCGCCTGGCAGATGCCTGGTATGATAAAATTCATGAATAAGAAAAACCCGGAGAGAAATCTTCGGGGTTTTTTATACGGCGGGCTTTTTTGACATGCTTTCGGCGCGAGGACTTAGAAGTAAGGCAAGGGGTTCTGCCCGCTTTCAACAGATAGGTTCAAAGAGTAGTGGCGGTAGAAGGCTTTTTTATCTTTATGACCTGGGGATTTGAGCGAAAAAAACATGGAAAAACCGGCAGACGGCCTTTGGACGTCGGACAGGGACCCTTTTCTCAGGCAGGCGTTGGATGGCCCCTTGACTCTGTCATTCTGAACGCAGTGAAGAATCTCGGTACGTGGCAAATATGAAGCCATAGGAATTCATGCAGGGGCCTGGTACCTGAAGCACACTTCCCGCCGACTGGTATTTACCGGCACTCCTCTCACTTACTATTCTTACTGCGCGTATTCTGCATAGAATGCGCGAGTCGGCCAAAGTTGGCCCTTAGCCTGCCCATAAAAGGGCCTTCCTTTTAATTGGTCGACCGACGATCCTTCGTTTCACTCAGGATGATGGTGGGAGGCGGGAAGAAATCGAGGCAGCACTGGTCAGGCCCCAATAGATACCTTTACAAACCCTGGTACCGGCGCTATAATAAAATCAACGCAGGGAAAGAGAATACCTTTTCCTTATGCCTTTAGAGAAAAGACGGCTGGTGAAAGTCTTGGCAGAAGGGGGAGTTTCCACTCAGGAGCGGCCGGTGAGGAACCGGACGGCTGGTGACCGATACGAACTATGAGCTGGCTTTTGCAAATTGGGTGGCACCGCGATAACTTCGTCCCATGGAGGGGTGAAGTTTTTTTATTTTCTTGCTTATATGCCGGAAATCGGCAAATTTGATACAGGGAGAGATAGTTATGTTAGACATCAAATTTATTCGTGAACATGCTGACGAGGTTAAGCAGAATCTGGTGAACCGTCATAATCCTTTTGACCTGGATAAGGTTTTGGAACTGGACGGAAAGAGAAGGGAACTTCTGCAGGAAACGGAAGCACTGAAGAGTGAGAAGAATGCAGAATCCAAGAAAATTGCCCAGGCAAAGAAAAATGGGGAAGATGCTTCTGATGCCATTGCTTCCATGAGAAAAGTAGGCAGGAAGATCAGTGCTATTGACAAGGAACTGGGCGAAGTGGAAGGTACACTGAATGAGCTGCTCCTTCACATTCCGAACATGGCTGATAAAACCGTTCCTGTAGGCAAGGATGACAGCGAAAATCCGGAAGTCCGCCGCTGGGGCGAAATTCCGAAATTCGATTTCCCCATCAAAGCTCACTATGAACTGGGTGATGAACTTGGGATTCTGGATGCTGAAAGAGCCGGCAAGGTATCCGGCGCCCGCTTCTATTTCTACCTGTCCGGCGCTGCCCGTCTGGAAAGAGCAGTATACAATTTCATGCTGGATCTCCACACGAAGGAAAATGACTATACCGAAGTGATTCCGCCTTATATCATCAACGGCAAATCCATGCAGGGCACCGGCCAGCTGCCGAAGTTTGCCGAAGATATGTACAAGGTGGAAGGGGAAAACATGTATATGACTCCAACTGCTGAAGTACCGCTGACCAACTATTTCTCCGGTGAAATCCTGGATGGCGATATGCTTCCGGTTCACCTCACCGCCCTCACTCCCTGCTTCCGCAAAGAAGCTGGTTCTGCCGGCAAAGATACCCGCGGCCTTATCCGTCAGCATCAGTTCCATAAAGTGGAAATGGTGAAGTACTGCAAACCGGAAGACAGCTGGGATGAACTGGAATCCCTTACTGCAGAAGCAGAAAAGGTGCTGCAGCGTCTGAAACTTCCCTATCATGTTGTATGCCTGTGCACCGGCGATATCGGTTTCTCCTCTGCCAAGACCTATGATCTTGAAGTATGGATGCCGGCACAGAACAAGTACCGTGAAATTTCTTCCTGCTCCAACTGCCTTGATTTCCAGGCACGCCGTGCCAACATCCGTTTCCGCCGCACACCGGGCGCTAAACCGGAATTCGTGCACACCTTAAACGGCTCCGGACTGGCTGTAGGCAGAACGGTAGCTGCCATTATGGAAAACTATCAGCAGGCCGACGGAACTATCAAGGTTCCGGAAGCTCTTGTTCCCTACATGGGCGGTATCACCGTGATCGGCAAGAGAAACGGTTTCCCCAGCTCCAAACCTGCTGCAAAAGAAAATAAATAAAATACGGAAATGAAAAATCCCTGCCTTCGGGCGGGGATTTTTTTAATACAAGTTGAGTATAAGACGGCAGCAGGCGATTTTGAATGAAGAAACCGACTATGCGGCCTGCATCCGTGTCACAGGCCATACAAAAAAGACCGCTTGGCGGTCTTTTTTGTATCTATCAACTATTTATCATTGTAAATGGATTCCAGGGTCATAGGCAAATCGTTATTCACACCTTTGCTCAGAATGAACTGGCCCACATCCAGCACGCCGGTGCGGAAGCCTGATTCACAGCCTCTCAGGTAAATATCCCAGAGCCGTTTGAATTTTTCGTCATACACAGGCGGCAGGCTGTCCTTGTGGGCATTGAATGCTTCAGCCCAGCAATGGAGTGTCCTGGCGTAATGGCGGCGGAGGCTTTCGAAGGCAATCAGCCGAAGACCGAAGAGGGGGAAGGTGGATACGGTTTCACGAATGCCGGGAACGTAGCCGCCGGGGAAGATGTACTTGGTCATCCAGTTATTCGTCTGTTTTTCCTGGGGGTCCATGTTCAGAATGGAGTGGAGCATGAAGAGTCCGCCGGGCTTTAAGAGGCTGGCCACTTTATTAAAATAGAGGGGCAGATACTTCTTGCCTACGTGTTCAAACATGCCGATGGATACGATTTTATCAAACTGGTATGCATCACTGTCCAGATCCAGATAGTTTTCCAGAATGACTTCTGCTTTGCCATCCAGTCCTTCTTTATGAATCCGATCTTTAGCTGTTTTGTACTGATCTTCCGACAGGGTAATGCCGTAGGCATGGACGCCGTATTTCTTGGCAGCATAGATAATGAGCTCTCCCCAGCCGCAGCCGATATCCAGAAGGGTTTCTCCCGGCTTCAGAAAGAGTTTTCTGAGGGACAGGTCGATTTTATTCATCTGAGCTTCATACAGGCTGTCATCTTCATGTTTGAAATAAGCGCAGGAATAGGTTTTCGTGGCATCCAGGAAGGAATCGAAAAGATCATTTCCCAAATCATAGTGGGCGTGGATGTTTGATTTTTCTCTCTTTTCCTCTTCCTCTATCATTTTCTGGCGAAGGGCTCCCAGATGGTAGGGGAGCTTCACCGGGTCCTTCTGAAAGGCGGTGGCAACGATATCATCCAGGTTCCCTTCAAAATCCACAATGCCGTCCACATAGGCGGATCCGATGAGTACATCCAGGTCCTCTTTCAGGTCCGATGGAGAAAATGTGGGTTCCTGTTTGAAAATAACTTTAAACTTTGGAGGGGTTGAACCATAGCTTTTTTCCGTACCATCCCAGAAACGAACGGTAAAGCCGCCCTTTTTCCATAATTGCAGAGCCATGTTAAGTGCTTCTTTTTTAAACATAAGGCGCCTCCTGATTTAAACTTTATTACTTAATTCTATTATATCACTTTACAGGGCGAATGGTTACACTTGCTCGATAAAAATGGTTATGGCAGGACGAGAGCAGTATATAGTATAATTTAAACAGGAAAAGAATTATTTTCTCTACCATCCATAGGATAAGGAGGTGGGGCCATGAAACAGCATTTTAAAACTTCGCTTTTTCTCCTGCCCTTTTTTCTTTCTTTCATGGTGCCGGTCTCAGCCTTTGAAGGCGCTGATGCTGCAGGGATGATTCAAAATCCCATCATTGAAACGGTGCTGGCTGCGGTGATTCTGATTTCCATTGCCGCTGAAATTAAAACGGCCGGCTTTTCCGGCGGTGTCCTGGCGGCTGCCATTGCCGGCTGTATTCTTATCGGAGCCAACTGGTATGAGGAGAAAAGTTTCTTCTGGGAATTTATTCTTTACTTTGGCGGTCTGGTACTCATTTTTCTGGATATTTTTCTTCTCATGTCCGGCGCCGGCATACTATGCGGACTGGTACTGGTCTTAGGGGGCCTGTTCCTCACCTTTGGCGGAGACATCACAGCCCTTTATATCCTGTCTTTTTCCATTCTGGCATCGGCAGTGGGTCTCTATTTCATTCTGGGCCATCTGGAAGGCAGCCGTTTATGGAAGAAATTGACTCTTCATACGGAACTGAGAGGAAGCAGGGGCTTCGTCTCTTCCTCCGGCAGCCTGAAGGGACTGGTGGGGAAAAAAGGCACAGCCTTTTCTGTACTCCGGCCTTCCGGGAAAGTGAATGTGGAAGGTCAGATGGTGGATGCCCTGTCGGAAGGCACTTTTATTCCCGCCGGAAGGGCTGTTATGGTCGTTAAGGCAGAATCTGGCTATGTGGTGGTGAAAGAAGTATAACCGGTCCATGAAATTTAATTTCATTATATAAAATCGGGAGGCATATATGGAACTCATGATATTTCCTTTTTTGATTCTCGTTATAGCTGCGGCTGCTCTTTCTGTATTTCTCCACTTCGTACCTCTGGGGCTGTGGATTTCCGCCCTGGCCGCAGGAGTCAATATTTCCCTCTTCAATCTGGTGGGCATGCGTATTCGCCGGGTGGAACCGCGGATGATCGTGCTGCCCCTCATCAAGGGGACCAAGGCAGGATTGGATTTGAATGTGAATCAGCTGGAAGCCCATTACCTGGCCGGCGGCAACGTGGATAATGTGGTAGATGCCCTGATTGCTGCCCACCGCGCCCAGATTGATTTGTCCTTTGAGCAGGCCGCTGCCATTGATCTGGCAGGAAGAAATGTGCTCGAAGCCGTGCAGATGAGCGTAAATCCCAAGGTCATTGAAACGCCTACCATTTCCGCGGTAGCTAAAAATGGCATTGAGCTGAAGGTGCGCGCCCGGGTTACGGTGCGGGCCAATATTGACCGGCTTGTAGGCGGCGCCGGGGAAGCAACCATTATTGCCCGGGTAGGGGAAGGAATTGTCACCACCGTGGGTTCTGCGGAAAAGCATACAGATGTGTTGGAAAATCCGGACCACATTTCCCAGACAGTATTGGAGAAAGGGCTGGATTCGGGCACTGCTTTTGAAATTCTTTCCATTGATATTGCCGATGTGGATGTAGGTAGAAATATTGGCGCCCAGCTGCAGACAGATCAGGCAGAAGCTGATAAGCAGATAGCCCAGGCAAGGGCGGAAGAAAGAAGAGCCATGGCTGTGGCTAAGGAACAGGAAATGAAAGCCTATACCCAGGAAATGCAGGCCAAGGTAGTGGAATCGGAAGCTGAAGTGCCGAAAGCCATGGCCGAAGCGCTGCGGAGCGGCCATTTGGGAGTGATGGATTATTACAACCTGAAAAATATAGAAGCTGATACGGATATGCGGGGCAGCATTGCCGGACATGAAGTCAAATGAAGCAGTGATTAATTCACAAAGCCTGCTTTCGGAGAAATTTCCCTGCACTGGAGCGTCATGGAATTCCTTAAGCAGCCTCTGCCTCTGCCATCCCATTCCTGCTGCCTGAAAATCCATCTATCACTGCAGTCAATGAACTGCATCCTTTCTTTCACCAGGAAGAAGTCTGTCATAAGGAGGACCTATGGAACATCCAAATGTCAAAGGGTATGATTATGAAAAGGTAAGGGAGAAGATGCTCCGCTCCTGGGGAAAGACCACCGGAACAGTCCCTGAAAAGAAAGAGAAAACAGACAATGAGGATCAGTCGGAAAAGAAATTCTTTAAAGTTAAAAATAAATCTGTTAAAATAAAGACAGGAAGTAATGATTTAACGACAGGAAGCGAAAACCTCGCCGGGGAAAAGAGGAAAACTTTCTCTGTTGGAAAGCAGGAATTGAAAGGAAGAAATTCTTCCGTCTTCACTTCTTCCTTTAAACAGAGTTTAAAGCAGGGGAATACCGGAATGAAAGAACATGCCGGTGCTACTGAAAAAGCCGCTTTTCCTGGTTCCATTCCGGATCCCAGGCAATGGGTCATCTATGATGCGCTACTTGGTCCGGCCCGGAGCAGAAGGCCATGGAAGCCGTTTAAATATAAGGGAAAGAGTTGATTGCGTTGGATACCTATAAAGAAAATTTATATGGGAAAATATTATGGGAATGTTACCGTTCAAAGCTGTATATCATTTTTTTATCCCTCGTTTATGTGCTTGTCAGTGCAGCCGCTGTGATTTTTGCTATCTCTCACAACACCAATCATGGGCTGATATTCTATTTCATTGCTGCCCTGGTGGTTGCGTTATCCCTTTGGCGTATCAATCGCGTTCACAATCCGGTGGCCCTCATCTGTGAGAAAAAACTGCTGGTAGCGGTGCCATGGTCTTTCATAAACTCCGATTACCACATTTCTTTCCGTGCTTTCTACATGCCTGTAGAATATAACGAAGTGGCCGGCGTTTCCCATAACTGGAGCCAGCTTTATATCGGTGCCCGGATTACCGGCGGCCTGGTGACCCTTCCGGTACAGCTTTCCTACGTTTCCCTGGGCGATAAGGCAGATTTCCAGAACTGGGTGGAACGGAAACAGGAAGAAGTCATGGAAAATACATAGAGGTAAGAAAAGGAGCTTGGAATTGGCCGGCTCCTTTTTAATTGTAGTTCGCGGATGCTGCGGTCGAAGACATCCGCAATCCGCCGCGTTCTTTTTTATCAGAGGACCGAAGCAGTCCTGATATCCCTGGCGAAGGATCCTTTTCATCCCTTTACATTCCACTGTCCGTATGATAGGATAGTCCTAGTTTATGACTAATGAGGTGATTGATAAATGGCTGCAAAGATTACGTATACCATTCAGGATGTATTAGGCGATTTGTCCGTGGCTGCCAATGGCTGGAAAAAAGAGCTGACCTACACGAGCTGGAACAACCGGGACGAGAAGTTTGATCTTCGTTCCTGGAACCCGGACCATTCAGCTATGACCAAAGGAATTACTCTGACAAAGGAAGAAATTCTGAAGCTGAAAGACATTCTGAATGACATAGATTTTGATAAGTATTAATAGTCAAATAACTGCGGTCCATAGAATGAAGGCTCTCCGAAAGGGGAGTCTTTTGGTATATATGGGATATTTTAGGTACTCCTTTTTTGATTTAGAAAGCATGCAAATCCAGAAAATACTGATTTTCTGAACATACACAAACTTTCAAGAGGTGAATTTTTCTATGACATTTCTATTTTCCGGTCCTAACGGGGACAGAACTAAAAGAGCTTTTATGGCAGGACTGGTGGGCCTTCTGGTGAACCTTATGCTGGGTGTCTTCAAAATACTGGCAGGCTGGCAGAGCGGTTTCCTTTCCGTCATGGGCGATGGATTCAATAATATTACCGACATGGGTTCGGTGGTGCTTCTCATGATGACCTTTTACTATGCCGCCAAGCCGTCGGATAAAGAACATCCTTTTGGACATGGCAGGCTGGAGTATATCAACTCCACTGTCATGGCAGCGGTGATTCTTTATGTAGGAATCACCCTTCTGGTAGAATCGGTACAGAAGATTATTCATCCAAGAAATACGGAATTTACTGTTTTTGTTGCCATTATTCTTGTCATCGGCCTTCTGGCCAAACTGTTTCTGGCCTGGTGGTATAAAAAGGCAGGGGAGAAGATAGGCTCTAAAGCCTTCGAAGCCTACAGCGCCGACTCTCTATCCGACACCCTTTCCACCAGCGGTGTACTGGTGGCCACACTGGCGGAATATTTCTTCGGCATCCAGATCGACGGCATTATGGGCTGTCTCATGTCCCTTTTCATTTTGTGGACGGGATACAGTATCATGAAAAATGCGGTGAACTCCATCCTTGGCGCTACTCCAGACAAGGAAGTTTACAGGAAAATTAAGGAATGCATTCTTTCCTGCCCCGGCGTGTATGGTGTCCATGACCTGATCGTTCATGATTACGGCCCGGAAAACCATTTCGCCACGGCCCATGTGGAGCTTGACAGCAGCCTGAACCTGGTAGAAAGCCACGAACTGGCAGAAAACGTAATGACTACGCTGCGGGATAAACTGAATGTGCAGGCTACCATTCACGCGGACCCGAAAGCCGTATCCAATCCAAGGGAAGCAGAGTACAGAAGAGACCTGGAATCGGCCATTTACAGAACAAGGCTTCCTCTTTCCTATCATGATTTCTTTGTGGAAGAAAAGAAGGGGGAAATCCACCTGTCCTTTGAACTGGCATTGACAGGCCCCTGCAAATTGAAAGATAAAGAGATTTATGATGAAATCTGCAGCCATCTGAAGGCCATCAACCCCGAATATACCGTGGAAACCATGGTGGACAGAAACTTTATCAGTGGCAAAGTATATGGATGGGATGAAAGGGAAGTCAAAGAAATTGCCGGCAGAAATAAGGAAAAGTAAGGAGATAGGGGCCTGTAGAAGTGACATGTCCAGAAAGGGATGATGGGAAGTCTTTAGAACCATCCTTTGCACTCTCTCCATCTTTTTTCAAATGAAGCTCCTTCCTGCTGCCTGATAGGGGAAACTTTCCTTTTTCAGAAATTTTTCATGATTTCTGTATAAATTATGTATGCAATTTGGTATAATAATTATTACGAAAAGTTTGTTATGAGCCCATAAGCGGCAGATTGTCTTATACCGGAGGCCAATTCCGGGTAAAAGTGGGATTCAAGAGAGTATATAAAGAGGGATTTATAAGATGCCGGAAAAAATTTTAAGAGGAATATTCATATTGCTCTTTACTGTTCTTGGCATCGTTCTTTCCAGGCAGGGAGAAACCGTTCTGGCGGCGCTTCTTCCAAATTCAGTGTTAACGGAAACCATTCTGGGCGTAACGTTCATGTCTCTGGGAGCGATGCTGGTAGGAGGGATACTGGGAGCCATTGTGGGCTGCTTTATTTCTCCCTATCTGAACAGGAGCCTTTTTGCCTTTACTTCCAGGGTAGAAAAATCCCTGTCTTCCATGTCGGTACAGGACCTGGTGGCTGGCACCCTGGGCCTTTTCCTGGGCCTTATCATTGCCAACCTGGTGGGACTGGCTTTTATCAGCGTGCCTTATATCGGACCTTATGTATCGGTGGCCTTGAGCATTATCCTCGGTTATCTGGGCATGCATCTGGCGGTAAGCAAGAAATCGGAAATGGCCAGCTGGTTCCATTTCCATTCAGAGCCGGAGCGGAAAAAGAATAAGGATAAAAAAGATGGAAAGCTTCTGGATACCAATGTGATTATCGACGGCAGGGTGGCGGATATTTATCGCACCGGCTTTCTGGAAGGTCCTATTTATGTGCCTGTATTTGTACTGGAAGAACTGCAGAAAATTGCAGACTCTTCTGATGTGTTGAAAAGGAACCGGGGCCGCCGGGGACTGGATATACTGAACCACATGAAAAAGAACAGCAGGGACTTCCACATCATTACCGATGATTTCGAGGAAATGAACGAGGTGGATTCCAAGCTGGTCAAGCTGGCCAGGGCCAAAGGATATAAAATCGTAACCAATGATTACAACCTGAACAAGGTGGCAGAGCTGCAGGGGGTCAGTGTACTGAACATCAATGACCTGGCCATTGCAGTGAAGCCTGCCGTCATTCCCGGTGAACAGCTCTTTGTGCAGCTGGTCAAGCAGGGAAAGGAAGAAGGGCAGGGCGTAGCTTACCTGGAAGACGGTACCATGATCGTGGTGGAAAACGGCAGTTCCTGCATCGGCAGGGAAGTGCCCGTTATTATTACATCAGTCCTGCAGACCTCTGCAGGCAAAATGATTTTTGCAAAGCTGGACTCCAATGATTAATTCGCTCATACTGGTGGCTGCGGGAAACGGAAGCCGTATGCAGGCATCCCTGAATAAGCTGCTTCTTTCCTGCGCAGGCCATCCTCTCATTTATTACACCTTAAAAAATGTATTCCAGAGCCGTCTTCTTTCGGAACTGGTCATTGTTACCAAGCCCGAGGAAAAGCCGGCTTTTGAATCCATTGTTGATTCCATTCCCCATTCCATCCGTGTCATGTTTGCTCCCGGCGGCAGTGACAGGGCAGGGTCCGTGAGGAATGGATTTCACATGATTTCAAAAAAATCAGATAAAGTTCTTGTCCATGACGGCGCCCGCCCGCTGGTAGATGGTAAGACCATAGATGATGCCTTTACTGCCATCAGCCGGGAAAATCCGGCGGTGGCCGTAGGCGTTCCCTGCATTGATACTATTAAAAAGGTAGAGGGAAATACCATTGTGGAAACGCCGGAGCGGAGCAGTCTTTTCCGTGCCCAGACGCCCCAGGGCGCTTTGACCGGACTTTTCCACCGGGCGGTGGAATTTCTTTCCCGGGGCGGCAGCTTCACCGATGATGCTTCCGTGCTGGAACAGCTCGGCGTACCGGTGAAACTCATTCCGGGGAAGGAGCGGTTTTTTAAAGTGACGACGCCGGACGATATGGATCGTCTGGAGCAGGCTCTCCGGAAAGGCCGCTGCCCTTTCCGCATCGGGCAGGGCTATGACGTGCACCGCTTTGACGAAGAAAGGCCCCTGATTTTGGGCGGCGTCCGCATTTCCGAAAAAGGAGGCCTTCTTGGCCACTCCGATGCCGACGTACTTCTTCATGCCATTATGGATTCTCTTCTCGGCGCCTGCGGCCTTCCGGATATCGGTCATTATTTTCCCGATACCGATGACCGGTTTACAGGAGCTGACAGCACCCGCCTTCTTATGGAGGTGAAGAGGATCATTGAAGATGAAGGGTACATGGTGGGGAACATCGACAGTACCGTCATCGCTGAAAAGCCAAAACTGGCCAAATACATACCGGCCATGAAAGAAAAGATTGCCGGTATTTTGGATATCTTGCCTGGTGATATAGGCATCAAAGCAACAACCAATGAAAAGATGGGAGCCATCGGCCGCTGTGAAGGCATAGCCGCCATGGCATCATCCATCGTATGCAGGAGGAGTTAATTTATGGAAAAGAAACTGAAAGTTCGTTTTGCTCCAAGCCCTACAGGCCCGTTCCACATCGGCGGCGCCCGTTCCGCTTTATTCAACTGGCTGGTGGCCCGCCATGCAGGCGGCACCTTCCTGGTCCGCATTGAAGATACAGATTTGAAACGTTCCTCCCGGGAATCGGAAGAAAATATTAAAGACTCCCTGAAATGGCTGGGCCTTACCTGGGATGAAGGCATTGATGTAGGCGGTGAAAACGGTCCTTATCGCCAGACCGAACGCCTTGACATTTACAAGAAAGAAGTACAGCGCCTCCTTGACGAAGGAAAAGCCTACTACTGCTACTGCACCGAAGAAGAACTGGAAGAAAGCCGCAAGAAGCAGGTGGCTGCAGGACAGACACCGGTGTATGACGACCACTGCCGCCACCTGACGGAAGAACAGGTGGCTCAGTACAAAGCAGAAGGCAGAAAACCGGTTATCCGCCTCAAAGTAAGAAAAGACGGCGTCTTTGCCTTTGACGATATGGTGAGAGGCCATGTGGAATTCCAGGCATCCGGCGTGGGCGATTTCATTATTGTCAAATCCGATGGCATTCCGGTGTACAACTTTGCCGTGGTGATCGATGATTCCCTCATGGGCGTAACCCACGTTATCCGTGCCGAAGAACACCTGTCCAACACCCCTCGTCAGCTTGCCATTTATGAAGCACTGGGTTATCCGATTCCGAAATTCGGCCATATTTCCCTTATCCTTGGCGCCGATCACAAGAAGATGAGCAAGCGCCACGGTGCTACCTCCGTAACGGAATACAGAAATATGGGCTACCTGCCTGATGCCATGGTAAACTACCTGGCCCTCCTTGGCTGGGCTCCCAAGGGCGAACAGGAAATCTTTACCAGGGACGAACTGATTAAACAGTTCTCCATGAAACGGGTTTCCTCCAACGATGCCGTTTTCGATATCGAAAAACTGAACTGGATTAACTTCCAGTATATGAAGAAACTCTCTCCGGAACAGCTGCTGGACCTGACCCTGCCTTTCATTGAAAAAGCAGGCTACGTAAAAACGCCGCTGTCTTCTGAACAGAAAGACTGGCTTACCAAGGTCGTCTGGTACGTCCGCGATCATCTTTACTACGGCGCCCAGGCTCCGGAAAATGTCAAACTCTTCTTCGAAGACCTGCCGGAAGTGACCGACGAAGAAACCCTGTCCATTATGAAACAGGAAACCAGCGGTAAAATCATTACCGCCTTCGCCGACGCACTGGAAAAGCTGGAAACCTTCGACGAAGCATCCATCAAGAAATGCTTCTCTTCCCTCATGAAAGAAACCGGCATCAAAGGCAAGGCAGCCTTTGAACCGGTCAGAATCGCTTTGACCGGTGTCACCCACGGACCGGGCCTTTATGACATGATCGCCCTCTTCGGACGGGAAAAGACCCTCTTCCGCCTGAGAGACAGCCTCAAATACTGCTGAAATCCATAAGAAAAGCTCCGGATTTTCCGGGGCTTTTTTTTTGTGGGGAGCGGACGGACTGTCAGGCAATCAGACTGCAGATGTCCCCCGGGAAGGGTAGTACAGCTGCCACTGCTTCACAGAATACAAAAGGCCTCTCTTTTTTCTCCGCAAATCCACTTTCCCCTGTGACTCCAGCTTCCTTTAGGAGATAAGGAAAATGCAGAGCTCCTTCCCTCTACCCTTCTTAGTGTAAAATTTTACTCGGTAGGGGAATTTTTCCAGAAACAATAAAAGAGGA
>ERZ1023650.69-NODE-69-length-23243-cov-28.831896_pt1 | contig 23243 bp, 18 predicted proteins | sample MGYA00380337_ERZ1023650 | MGnify/ENA primary metagenome ERZ1023650 (study PRJEB33179, sample SAMN07449042) | human gut metagenome | biome: Human-gut; feature: Human associated habitat; material: Faeces | host: Homo sapiens | place: India:Kasaragod | collected...
ATAGTGCAAAATGTGTTCGCTGTGCACCGTAAGGGCGATACCACAACCCTCGGCCTGAAAGGCCGTCAAACTTACGAACCCTCCGGCCCCTCAGGGCCGGTCCATCTTAAGAACCTTTTGCGCCCAAAGGGCGCGGGGCCGCTGCGCGGCCCTTTACAGGGAGAATCCGTTTGTCTCGTCTCCCGGCTTGTCCAGCCGGCGGGCGATGTCGTCATAGGTTTGGGAGAGCTGGTAGACCACAATGTCCATGGTGGTACGGATGGTGGCGGGGTCGAAGTTTTCCGGACGGGTGGTGAAGGTGACGTCCAGGAATACATTTTCATCGGAGCCGATGGAATATTTCACGATGGCGTGGTGGGCATTGAGGTTGTTCAGGAAGGCAAGGAAGGTCTTTCTGGCGGGGCCCTTGGGGGCAGTGCCCAGATGAATCCGGAGGAGGGTGTACATGCTGTTGTCCGTGATGACAGCGGCCACCAGCTTATGATGCTTTCCGGCAGGAATGGCGGTCATGAAAACGATGGTGTCGTAGGAATCATGGGTTTCCTGGCGGCGGAAGAAGTTCAGCCCTTCGTCTTTCATGTATTTTTCAAACATATCGGCTTTTACATTTTTTGTGCGGTTTCCCTGGGGAAACGGAATGGTATTGTCAGACATAGGACGCCTTTCTGCGCAGCTTCTGCGCTTTCGGGAAGCGGCCCGGCAGGGAATGCCGGATTTTATGAAACCGGACGCTCTCAATGCATAGGTGCTTTCCCGGTCATGGTAAATGGAATGATGATATTTGTATTATACAGGAAACAGGGCGAATAGGAAACGGGCAGGGACAAAACGGGGCATTTTGAAATCTTGTCAAGAGGTACCAAAGAAACTGGCACTCTATATAAATAATTTCTATAACAGGGCGGAAGGGGAGAGGAAAAATAGAGGATGAGTCAATTTTTTTATGACGAAAAGTGAAGGGGCTGTTTCGGGAAGGCCCATGAAATCTATTATGCTGATAAATCATACAGACGCATCATTATGATTTTATGTAAAGAATGACAGAATCGTTGTCAATCTAATTAAGTGATGGATAGTCCTATTTTCAATGATATAATTAGATAGGTTTATACTGTTTGAGAAAAGGGGCTTTTTCCGTGAAAACCGGGGTTATAATGGTGCCATCAAAAGAAACGCCGGGGTTTCCACGGACGAAGCATTCCCCGGGATGACAGAAATTTTAAGAAATGTGGTGATTTGTATGGACTTAATGATGCTTCCTGAATTTGTTAAATTAGCCCTCTTTATGTTGGCCGTGTTTATTTCCAATATCGTGCAGGCTTTGACCGGCTTTGCAGGAGTCATGCTCTCCATTCCGCCAACCATTCTTCTCTACGGACCGGATATGGCCAAAGCAGTCATTAATGCCATCTGCTGGCTGGTGTGCGCACTCCTGATGTATCAGAACCGTCAGTACATCAACCCGAAGGAACTGCTCCGCATTGTGGTCTTCATGCTGGTGGGCATGGCCATCGGTATTCACCTTTACAACGTGGTGAATCCCCAGATTCTGGTACCTCTTTACGGCGCCATTATCGTAGGGGCAGCGCTGAAGAGCCTCATTTTCAAACAGAGCGCCTCTGCCCTGCCGAACTGGATCGCCATCCCCGTACTTCTGGGAGCCGGCGTCATTCATGGCATGTTTGCTTCCGGCGGTGCCCTGCTGGTGGTATACCTGGTAGCTACCTTCCGGGATAAGGATTCTTTCCGTGCCAATGTGGCTTCCGTGTGGACCATCCTGAACCTGGTACTCATGTTCAACGATTATGAAAAAGGCCTTTACAATACGGAATTCTTTGAACTCCTGGGCCTGGGCGTGATTCCTCTGGTCATTGCCATCTATCTGGGAAATAAAATTCACGATATGATCAACCAGAAAATGTTCAACCGCGTCACCTACTGCCTCCTTTTGGCAGCAGGCAGCATGATCCTCATCTGATACTCTTTTTTGAAAAAGGCTGTGAAAAAATGGTCATCATTTCTTCACAGCCCTTTTTTATGACCGCTCCATGATGACAGGCAGCCTGCTGCATACCAAGGGAGAGTGAGATTTTGCTGCTCTGTGGAGACTCTGCATAGAGTCTCCAAGTCAGCCGAAGTTGGCCTCTAGCCTGCACAATAAGAGGCTTTCCTATTGGCGGCTGACCGGCTTCGGTCGAAATGACGGGGACGGGGCAGCGTTTCTGTCATTTGAGGCGTGAGATTTCTCCACAGTCTCTTTTGGGCATGAAAAAAGAGGCAGTGAAGAAATGAGGAACACTTCTCCGCTGCCTCTTTGGCTTACCGTCCTTCCATCATTTTCCGGATCCGTTCTCTCCGCATCTTGGCGGCTGCTTCATCCACGATAATGTGGTGGCCGGCGGCGGTGACGAATTCCGCTTTGGGAGGCGCCGCCTTTTTATCATTGTACAGGGCGTAATCAAAACCGCTGCCTAAAGCGCAGCTGGCGCAGTCCCTGCCGCTGGCGCCCCGCCACATACGGTAGAGGCTGTAGCCGAACCAGCCGGCAATGGCTGCTGTAATCAGTATAGTTAACAGGGTACCCATGATGGTCCTCCTTTTATGATAATATTTCTCAAGTAAATTATACCATAAAAAGGGAAAGGGGGAAACTAAGATAGTTTTGCGGCTTGCCTGAAGCAGGCTTCAGCCTTGTATAATAAGAACAGCTTTCCTGCTGCGTTCGGGGAAGGAGCCTTCCTCTCCTTCTTCATGGACTGTCATCAAAGGGGCGGTGGATGGTATAATAATAAAATGAATAGAAACCGCCCTCGTTCCTTCCGGCTGGCGCCGGAAGTCTTGCGGATCAGTATTTCTAAAGAATGGAGAAACCTATGGTAACAGAAGAATTACAGAAAAAACAGGATCATCTGGAAGCATATCTGAAACAGCTGGGCAGCGTGGTGCTGGCCTTTTCCGGCGGCGTGGATTCCACTTACCTTATGCATGAAGCCAGGAAGGTGCTGGGGGACAGGGCCATGGCAGTCACCATGAACCTGGCTTCCGTGCCGGAAAGGGAAGTGGCAGACGCCATTGAATACTGCCGCAGGGAAGGCATCCGGCAGGAAGTGGTGAAAATGGACCAGTTCGGCATCGAAGGATTTGCAGAAAATCCTTCGAACCGCTGCTATCTCTGCAAGCATTTCCTTTTCAGTTCCTTGAAGAAAATCGCGGAAAAGGAAGGCTTTGCTTATGTCATCGACGGCACGAACCTCAATGATGCCTCCCAGTACCGGCCGGGACTCAAGGCCCTTGCGGAACTTGGCATCAGGAGCCCTCTCCGTCATGCCGGCCTCTACAAGGCAGACATCCGTGCTCTGTCCAAAGAAGCGGGCCTTCCTACCTGGAGCAAACCGTCCTTTGCCTGCATGGCTACCCGTTTCCCCTATGGAGAAACCATTACAGAGGACAAGCTCTCCATGGTGGAAAAAGCGGAAGATTTTCTTTTCTCCAAAGGCTTCAAGCAGTTCCGGGTGCGGCTTCATGAAGGAAATCTGGCCCGCATCGAAGTACTGCCTGAGGATTTGTGGAAACTTTTCCGCATCCACGAGGAAGTGGTGCGCACCTTCCACAGCCTGGGCTTTGCCTATGTCACCATGGACCTTCAGGGCTACCGCATGGGCAGCATGGATGAAGTGCTGTAAGGGCCGCCTTCGGCGGCCCGGGTTCTTAAGATGGACCGGCCTGAAGGCCGGAGAGTTCTTAGGTTTGACGGCCCTTTGGGCCGAGGGTTGTGGTATCGCCCTATGGGGCGATGAGTATGAAGTCAGCGTTACGGGAGAGGGCCTTTCTGTGTCATAAAGGCAGCGGTAAGCGGATGGCGGACAGCCGTCTGAAGTCTGACCGTCTGACGTCTATAGCCCCTTTCAGGCCGAGGGTGGTGGCGCCCTTCGGCCGCAGATTTTATAGAGCGATCCTCACTGCTTTGCGGAGCTCCATTCCGGTGGATGGGGTTACCGGCGGATTGCGGTCAGCGGACAGCCGACAGCGGTCTTTACCGGCCCGCCAGCCCCACCCATTATTGTCATTGATGTACATATAAAGGATTTCATCATGGATATGAAAGATATACTGCAGAAGGTAGCCTCCGGCGCCCTGCGCCCGGAAGAAGCGGAGGCGCTTCTCCGGAAAAATCCGGCAGACCGGCCCTATGAAGAAATGGGATTTGCCAAGCTGGATACAGACAGAAAGGCCCGGTCCGGCTTTGCGGAAGTGGTATACTGCCAGGGAAAGTCTGATGCTTTTATCGGGCAGATTTTTAAAAAACTCTATGAAACGGAAGGAGAAGTCTTCGGCACTCGGGCTTCACCTCACCAGTATGAACTGGTAAAGAAAGTGCTGCCTTCCATTTCCTATGATCCTATTTCCCATATTCTGAAGCAGGAAAAGGAGAAGGAACATATCGGATGCATTGCTGTATGCACCGGCGGCACTGCCGATATATCGGTGGCGGAAGAAGCGGCCCAGACGGCAGAATACTTCGGCAGCCATGTAGAACGGATTTATGACGTAGGGGTCAGCGGTATCCACCGGCTCCTGTCCCAGGAGGAACGGGTGCGCAAGGCCAGCTGCGTCATTGCAGTGGCCGGTATGGAAGGGGCCCTGGCCTCGGTCATCGGCGGCCTGGTGAGAAATCCGGTGATTGCAGTGCCCACGTCAGTGGGGTATGGCGCCAGTTTCCACGGCCTCTCTGCCCTCCTGACCATGATTAATTCCTGTGCCAACGGCATAGTGACCGTCAATATAGATAATGGATTCGGTGCCGGTTATGTGGCCACCCAAATCAACAGACTGGCAGAAAGGGGAAAAGTGTAAATGGGAAAATCATTATATCTGGAAGCAGCCTCCGGTATTGCGGGGGATATGTTTGTGGCAGCCCTGCTGGACCTGGGAGCGGACCGGAAAACGCTGGATAAAGCGCTTTCTTCCATTCCAGCCAAAGGGTTTACGGTGGAAATCGGGAGGGTGCAGAAAGCAGGTATTGACTGCTGCGATTTCAACGTGATTCTGGACAAAGACCATGAAAACCATGACCACGACATGGCCTATCTCTATGGTCCCCTGCCGGAAGCAAGGGAAGAGGTCCATGAAGAGCACCACCACCATCATGAGGAAGATGGTCATCATCATGAGGAGGAAGGACATCACTGCCACTGTCATGAAGAAGGCCATCATCACGAAGAGGAAGAGCACCACTGCCACTGCCATGAAGACCATCACCATCATGACCATGGAGAAGGGCACCATCATCACGAGCACCGCCATCTGAAAGATGTGGAAGCGGTCATTGACGGCACGGACATGACCGAATCTGCCAGGGCTCTGGCAAAGAAGATTTTCCGCATTGTGGCAGAGGCGGAATCCAAAGCCCACAATCTTCCCATCGAGGAAGTCCATTTCCATGAAGTGGGAGCCATCGACTCCATTGTGGATATTATTTCCGCTGCCGTATGCTTTGACAGCCTCCATATCAAAAACGTGATTGTACCGAAGCTTTCGGAAGGCAGAGGCACTGTCCGCTGCCAGCACGGCGTACTTCCGGTGCCGGTGCCGGCTACGCTGAACATTGTCACCGCCTATCACATGCCTCTGGAAATCATGGACGCCAAAGGGGAATACGTGACCCCCACGGGCGCTGCCATCGCGGCGGCCCTGGCCACCTCCCATGAGCTGCCTGCCTCCTTCACCGTTCTGAAAACAGGCCTGGGCGCAGGAAAACGGGACTACAAGGAACGGACCAATATCCTCCGGGCCATTCTCATTGATGAAGCAGAAGGGCCCTGGGAAAAAGACCAGGTCGTGAAGCTGGAAAGCGATATCGACGACGCTTCCGGCGAAGTGCTGGGCTATACCATGAAAAAACTGATGGATGCCGGCGCCCTGGACGTCCATTTCACCCCTATCTACATGAAAAAGAACAGACCGGCCTATGAACTCACGGTGATTTGCAGGGAAGACAGGAAAGAAGCCATGGAAAACATCCTCTTTTCCGAAACCACCACCATCGGTATCCGCGAACTGGCGCCTCTCATGCGCTCCATCCTTCATCGGGAGGAAAAGGAAGTAGACACTGCCTACGGCCGGGTCCAGGTGAAGGAAGTGACCCTGGGCAGCGAAAAACGGCGCTATCCGGAATATGAATCGGTAAAGAAGCGGGCAGAAGAAAAGCAGGTGCCCTTCCAGACCGTTTTTAATGCAGCGAAAAACAGCATATAAAAGACCCTGTATAAAAAAGCCGTGAAAAGGATTGCTATTTTCACGGCTTTTTACATGCATTTCTCCCTTTATTCCAGAAAAAAGACTACAATAGGAAAAGAAATGATTTTCATAAGAAGAAGGGATACTATGTTTGGACTTACAGCATATGCAGAAATCATTACAGGGCAGTTTCTTCTGAGCCTTGGCGCCCTGTTTTATACAGGCTGGTGGCTCACGGCCTTCAGGCCCGATGTTCGAAGCGGAGGGGCCCTCTCGGCACTGCTGTTCCTATGCCTTGCAGTCTTTGGCCTTTCCGGCACCGCCCTGACGGTCCATGGCATTCACGGCCTTCCCCTGCCGCCCTCCTGGCCCGGAGGGACCATGCTCCTGGCTTTGGCCCTTCTGGTGTATTTCATCCTTCTTGCCGGTTCTGTCAAACTTTTCGGCCGGAAACCGACCACAGAACTCATCCTTCTGGTGCTCTGGGCCCTCATGGAAATCATGGTACTGGGCGTGCTCCATGAAGCAGGCGGCCTTGCGGGCACTGCCTATGGTCTCACCTGGGCCGCCGTGGCTGCTGCTTCTCTCATCGCCTTTACAGCCTACATGATGTACTATCGCATGGATGATGACACCGCCTACATTACCGGAGCCGTTCCTCTGCTGGTAGATGGGGCAGTGACCCTGATGATCGCCCTGCTGGGACGGTAGCGGGATCCGCACTCATTCATGCAGCTGCTCCACTGTCTGAGGCCCCGCTGTTTTCCTGTATTTCACCTTCTGGCCCTCCACCCGAAAAGCCTGATGATGTAAATGATGGTCTTCAGGGACCCGCTTACATCATCAGGCTGTTTTTTACCTGCCAGCAGGTTTTAAAAGTTCTGATGCACCGGAAGGTCTTTTCATGATTCACTGATATGGCCGCCAGTCATGGTGAGGCTGTCGATGATTCCCCGTACATCCCGGAAGGTGCAGTCGGTCAGCTCCAGCCGGGAGCGGATCAGAGCAAAGAGGGGAAGATCCGTTTCCATATCTTTGAAGGTGGTCCGCAGGAATTTCAGGTCCTGGCAGTCTGTGGCGGACACCAAACCGTAGCTGCATTCCCGGATTACACTGTCCCTGAGGAGAATGCTGCTGCAGAACCGGGCTTCATACCCATAGGTTCCGCATCCGTACAGGTCCATATGATCCATGGTCATATGAGTGACGCTATCCAGTTTCAGCACGGCGCCGTCACAGAATCCTTTTTTGAGTTTATGGCCCATCCGGAGATGGGACAGTTTCAGGTTTCGGCAGTTGATGAATTTCAGTACCGGCGTATAGGGGAATTCTGTAACAATTTCTGCTGTAATGGTCTCCGTATCCAATCCCCGGATGGTGAGATCCTGGAACCCGGCAATGTCCAGTGTGCAACCATCGCCCAGATACAGACCGGCAGGGGCCGAATCATAGTAGTCGGAGTAGTGAAGCAGCCGCTCTGAAAATTCTTTCTCCTGCCAGTTTGACAGATTGTATTCGCCCGGTGCCAGAACGATTTCCGTATTGTCCGCCAGTGATTCCATCATTTCGTCTACATTGTGGACCAGCACTGTTTTCTGGGCCCCCAGGGCCGCCGGAGTCATCGTCAGGACCAGCAGGATCCCTAAAAAGATACCTCTGATAAGCCTCATCCATTTGATTTTGCCAGGCTCTTTCATTACCAGACACCTCCTGTTTCTGGGAATCTCTTTACTGATTATGCCGCCGCAGCCCGACGTATGCACCGGCACGATCCTGCTGAGAATGCGGATTTCCCATGGACTGCGGTTCCAGCATTTCTCGATCGTGACAGCATCCTTTCTCTGCGTTTGCGCCGCTTCTGCTGAAGGTCCCACCCCTGCTGACAGGATGGCGGTACAGAGAAGCAGGGGCAGGACCTTCTTGGTCAAGGCGGAATGATTCTGTCTCATAGAAAACGCATCTTTCCTGTTTTCTGGGTATTCCGCAAGGATCCCGGCCTTACTTTTATTCTACTAAAAATGGACAGAAAAAAAACCTGTACGAAAGTACAGGTTTGTAGCATGAAAGATGAGCAGAATATAATCAGACAGTCAGAGGAGATGACAGATACCAGGTAGCCTTCCTTCGGCGTCGTCATTCTGGGCGATAGCGTAGAATCCCGGCTCGTGGAGAAAAGGAACCGGCGCCGCTAACGACCGGTCATCAGGAAACACTGTTTTCTATGAGAACTTTTTTATTTTAAAGAGATTATATAGACAGAGAGAACTGAGGGGCCCGGAAGAGGCGCCGGCCTCCCTGCCTGTTACGTGCACACACCTTATCAAGGGACAGGCGGGAGACAGGAAGAACTTCCTCATATGAATCAGAACTCTCCGACGCGTCAAAACTTCACAAAGAACTCCTGAAGATGACCTGCCAGACATCCTGGTGGCAACTATGGCTATACCAGTTCTTCCTTGACGACACAGATATTCCGCTTAGGCGGCTGCTCCTGGCCGATTCATCGAAGCTGAACGCCTGAGCCCTACCGCGCATCAGCATGGGACGAATCAGGAGTTTTTGCAAGGCATGAAAAAGAGGCTGTGAGAAAGGATACCCATTTCTCATGGCCTCTTTCTTATGCACCCATTTTCAGGAAAGCTTCTCCAGCACCGCCCGGCAGCCTTTTGCGATATCCTCATAGGTTTTCTCAAAATTTCCCGTATACCAGGGGTCCGCCACATCCCTTGCTTCTCCCGCCCAGTCAAGAAGGCGGGAGATTTTTTTCTCCGGATCCCCCTGGGTGAGGCGGCACAGGTCATCCAGATTTTCCTCATCCATGGCAATCACATAGTCCGCCTCTTCATAATCCTTCCTGGTCATGAGAGCCGCCCTTCTTTTCGTAAAGGGAATGTGGTGGGCGGCAAGGGTTCTTCGGGCAGGGGGATAGATATCATGGCCCACTTCCTCGGTGGTGGCGGCCATGGAAGAAATTTCATATTTCCCATCCAGCCCCCTTTGGCGCACCATGTCCTTCATTATCATTTCCGCCATGGGAGAACGGCAGATATTGCCGTGGCAGATGAAAAGAATGTGGATTTTATCTTTTGTGGAATGATGTATCTGCATTGTCGCACTGCATCTCCTTTGATTTGTTTGTTCCTTTTTACTCATGCGGATTTTACTAAAACTCTTTTGAATCAAATGATAGGGCGCCCGGCCATGCAGGTTTCGTGGCCATGGTTTCCCTATATGGCAAGGAGGCTGGTTTTGGAAGAAAGAGTCCTGATGACTACTCAGAGTGCGTTCATCAGACTTAGCAGATTCTGATAGGAATCCACCTGGTCATATACCACATCATCCTTTGAAATCTCATTGAAAAGTTTCTTGGCACAGGTAATCTTAGCCTGTTCAATGGGACGCAAATCCAGGCTTTCCATAGAGCCTTTCGTTTCAGCCACGAAGTAGATATGCTTTACAGTTCCCTTCTGAAAGGTTATTGCCCAGTCCGGCGCATAGCTGCCTACAGGAGTCGGAATCTGGAAGCCCCGCGGCAGCTTGGCATATACCACCACCTTATCATCCAGATCCATGTCTTCTGCAAATTTGCGTTCCACGGATTTTTCTGCCGTTCCATCAGCGAAAACATAATCCTGCACATTCTTCTTCGCCAGATAGGCTTTGGAAAAGTCCTTATTCTTTTCGGCTGTAAAGATGGTCGAATCGTAGGACCCGTCGGTCTGATTATAGGTAATATCATTGACAATCATGGCAGCTTTTTCTTCATTGATCAGCTTCGAAACCTTGGAAATAAACTCCTCAGGATTGTACCGATACATGATGAACTTGAGAGGAGAAATTCCTTTCAGGATTGCCGCAGCCGTTCTTCTGGTCAAATGGGTCCTACCCCCAATCTGACCGATCAGATCATATTTGACCTGGCTGGTTTCCCCTCGTTTGAGATTATAGGTGTGGCTCTTTTCAGCAATAAAGCCCCGCCCTTCCTTTACTTTTTCCGCAGACCAGTCTTCTCCCTGGGTTCCCCGGGTCACCGTGTACTGGAGCTCGGTAACAAAAAGTTTATCATCAATATGCCGGATGGCATTCCGAATCAGTTCATTGCTGTCAAAATGCACAGAATAACTCCATTTGTGATTGATGTAATTCCAGAGCGTCTGGAATTCTTTCTTGAAGAAATTGTCATTCAGCCCATTTTCCTGCACCTTTGTCACATGGCCATCCTCAATCATATCGTCAAGCGCATGTTCATCAAAGATACCCTGCACCAGCGCATGCACGCCATCCCCGATATGTTTCACTTTATCCGGCAGTGGAGCCAGGGAATGATTCTCAGCATCTGCCCGATACTGATCCGTGACATGACCGTCTTCGTCAATGTAATCATTTTTCACCAGATAGAAATAAATCTTATTTGCCTCGTCGCTGGTAACAGTGATGATATCATCGCCGACTCTGAGACGCTTGCCTGCAAAGTATTCCGGCGTCGCTTTAGTGGGCCGCTCATACAGGTCATCCCTGATTTCCTTCTGCAGAGAAGAAACAAAGTCCTTATAGCCATCACTGGCAATAACGGTCAGCTTGTTAACTTCCTGTACCTCTGAGCCAAGAACGTGCTCATCCATCCGGTCGCCGGATTGATTCACGCAGAGTCGAAGGCCGCGGCCCACTTCCTGCCGCTTGTTGGTTGTCGAATCGCCGCCATGCTTCAGCGTGCAGATCTGGAAGACATTCGGATTATCCCAGCCCTCCCGCAAGGCGGAATGGGAGAAAATAAAACGAACCGGGTTGTCAAAAGACAGCAGTTTTTCCTTATCTTTCAGAATCAATTCGTAGGCAGACTCATCATCGCTGATATCAGAGCCACGTTTCATATGACTGTCAATCTTGTGGCCTTTTTTGTCGATGCTGAAATATCCGGCATGGGTAGCATGCACATCGATGCTGCGCAGATACTGCTCATAAGGCGTATCGAACAGAGTCAGATATTCATTCAGAATCGCTGTATATTCCTCTTCAAAAATCCGGCCATATTCCGAATTTACTTCGTTTCCATCGGCATCATACTTTCGGTAATTCTCCACCTTATCGATAAAGAACAGGGAAAGGGTCTTGATACCGCGATTATACAGTTCCTTTTCCTTTTCGAAATGGGACCGAATGGTCTCGCGGATCTGTACACGGCGAATATCCTTTTCACTGACATCGCCCAGAACTTCGCCTGTGTGAATTTCAATGCCATTGGTAAATGTCACAGCGCCCCTGATGGGGTCAATCTCATTGATATGATATCCCTGATACTGCTCCATCCCTTTCGAAAGAGCATACAGATCATCATCCACACCTACGATTCTGGTCTCCCGATTGATGGACTTCTCGTAGCGGATTTCAAATTCCAGGCGCGCCATGGGCGGTTTCTTCGGGGATATGACAATATTCTCCAGAAACAGGTAGCCGTCTGTTCCCCGGAGATTCTTGATATCAAAGCCCTTGACCTCGATCTTTTTGACCAGTTTCATCCGGTAGGCGTCCAGCGCATCCAGGACATATACCAGATCATGATGTTCTTTATGAGTGGCGGAATAATTCAGCGTAAACAGTGGATGGAATTCCTTCAGGGATTCCTGCGTCTTTTTGCCGCCCATTTTCTGCGGTTCATCCAGAATCACAATGGGCCTGTTGGCCTGGATCACATCGATGGGCCTGCGGCTGCCAAATTCATCCAGCTCCATGCGAATTCTTCTGGCATCCTTACCCCGGGCATTGAAGGCCTGTACATTGATAATCATGACAGAAAGATCTGCGTTGGAGCTGAATTGGTCAATGTCAGTCAGGTTCTTGGAGTTATAAACAAAGAACCTTGCCTTTTTCCCGTAGAGCTCCATGAAGTGGTCCTGCATCATCTGGAAACTCTTCTGCACGCCTTCCCGGATGGCAATGGAGGGGACCACTACAATGAACTTGCTCCACCCATACTGCTTATTCAGCTCGAACATGGTCTTGATGTAAACATAGGTCTTTCCGGTTCCAGTTTCCATTTCCACATCCAGAGAGCAGGCTCCCATATGCTTTGCCAGAGAAGAAGATTCCTTAATATTGCTGCCCTTTTGGACTTCCCGGATATTATGAAGAAGCTGTGTCCCGTTCAGCGAAACCGGTGCGTTGGCAAATCCCATGAAAAGGTCTTCATCAGACTGCTGCCAGTTAAACAGGTTGCGATCATCATCCTGGCTGCCTGCATCCTGCCGGTAGCTGACCCTGTCCTGAAAGGGCTGGCCGGAGAATACTCTGACTACGCTGTTTACAGCATCTGTCTGGTACCCCTGTATGGTGAATTTAAATTTCATGGCAGCCATATCACAGCACCTTCCTTACCGTTTGCGGACTATAGGTATCAAAAATCTGCTCGAAGTTTGCGGCCACACTGTCAGAGCTGAAAGAACTGTCACGGAATACTGCATAGAAAGGATGCTTTCTGGCAATGGCCGTTACAACATCATCGGTCACATCCCTGTCAAAGCAGGCAATCAGATAGCCATCGGCCACTGAGAAAACCTTCTTCCCTGCCATTTCTTCCTCTTCCACTTTGGAAGACAGCAATACCCCCAGATCCAGCATGACCTGGATCAGAAGGTCTTCCGGTGTGCGGTCTTCTTTGATGTTGTCTGTAAAAAGATCCAGTTCTGCTTGTTTTACATCAGAAGGTTTGTAATACACATCCTTCATGTTGGAAGAGTCCACCCTGAAGCAGCGGAAGCCGTAGTCGATGTCTGCCCCCGTTTCTTCTTTGATTTTCTTGCCGGCGCGGCGGATGCGCTCTTCGCCGATGTCACAGATGGTTTTGTATCCCATCTTGTACGCCTCTGACGTTTCCCCTGTCTCCGCCGGCAACTGCATCAAAATGTACTTTCTGTGTCCGTTGTCTTCAGCATTAAGTTGCATGACAGCGTGGGCACTCGTACCAGAGCCCGAAAAGAAATCAAGAATAATACCGTTTTCTCTCTTATTTCCATTGATAATTAGTGAAACAATACGCATCACTAATTCTTTTGGTTTAGGAAAATTAAAAATCTTTCTACCCAAGAGACTTTCTAATTCTTTACTTGCTTGATCGGTCGTACCGGTAATTTGCTGGCGCCAAAGATCGACGGGAACCATACCTCCTTCCATTTCAAACAAATATTTTTTTAATCTAGGGTACACGTTTTCTCCATTTTTTCCCCAGTACAGTCGGTTTTCTTTCACATGCTTTTCATATGTGGCTCTTTCATATTTCCAGGCATTTGTCGGATGTTCCACATCTGCGCCTGTTATTGGATTATGTAATTTATATACAAGATTTGGGCGTTGATTCTTTGAAGCCGGATTAACATATGAAACACTTGTCCAAGGGCCGCGTGGATCATTATCCGGATTTGAATATATAGAGTCTGCTTTCTCGTTTCGTCTCTCTTTAATATCCGAAACGAACATTATGTTTTTGGCATAGCAAACAACTGGTTCAGTTAAAGTTGTAAAGCGTCTTGCGTTATTGCTCCTTGTATATCTCTTTTCCCACACTATCTGAGTTATAAAATTCTGTGCTCCAAATATTTCATCACAAATTTTTCTCAAATTATGAGACTCATGCTCATCAATAGAGATAAAAATGAGCCCATCATTAGCCAGCAGGTCTTTTGCAAGGCATAACCTTGGATATAGCATATTCAGCCAATCTGTATGAAACCGACCATTGCTTTCGCTATTCTGCACCAGCCGATTTCCTTCTTCATCGGTCTGCCCGCTGTTCTCTGCATAATTCTCGGCCTTCTGCGAAAAATCATCTTCGTAAATGAAGTCATTTCCCGTGTTATAGGGAGGATCGATATAAATCATCTTCACCTTCCCCAGATACGTTTCCTGCAGAAGCTTCAGGGCATCCAGATTATCCCCTTCGATATAGATATTCTCAGAGTCCGTTCCTCCGGGGGTTCCATCCCTGCCCACAGATTTTTCCTTTTCAAAACGAAGGGTCTTGGCAATGGGCGCATTCGCAAGGACCACGGCTTTCCGCTTATCCGGCCAGGTAAACTGGTACCGTTCCTGGCCATTGTCCACCACCTTGGCATTGATTTCCTGCATCAATACATCCTTGTCGATAGCCCGGACCGTGTTTCCATTCTCATCCTTCGTTTCCGTCACAGCATCCGGAAACAGTGCCGCCAGCTTCTTATAGTTTTCCTCTGCCAGATCCGGCGTATGCATCTTAAGCTTCTCCATGGGTAATCTCCTCCAGTTGTTTTTTATATTCCTGCAGTTTTGTATATAATTCAAACCGCTTCTTCGGCTGCTGTTCCTTCCAGGCAGCTTTTTCTGTTTTCTGAATGACCATATGCAGCCGATTGATTTCGTCCTGCATTTTTAATTGTTCGTGAATGGTCTGGTCCTTCCGGTTCAGCACTATTAATGGCGCTATTTTACTCACTGGGCCAACGCCTCGTTGGAAAAAGACATTGATTGGTTTATCCTTGTGCTGCATCAGCTGTACAAAAGCTCTGATTCAAAGAATTTATAAGAGCTGTTTTTTAATGTCCTGGCGTATTCTTAAAAGAGGTAGAAAGAGTTCATCAGCCATTGCTGTACAGGTCTTCCAATGTATAGAGAATGACACCGGGTCTGGGGGTCACCTGATAGCCGCTGCGGGAAAAGAAGCCGTATCTATGGCAGTTCATTCCTGTCTGTTGGACCTGTCGGATTTCGGTCTGAATCATGGCATCGGTCACAGGGGTCTTCCGGAATTTGGCTTCATAGAAGATGTATCCTTTGTCGTCGTGGGTGACTACATCAAATTCTCCATTTCTATGCTCTTCAGGTAAATCATAGGAATAGGTGCCGATGGCATCAAAAATTTCTGGAAGCCGGCCTTTTCGATTCTGGCGGATGAGGAACTGGCGGCACAGGGTTTCAAACTGCTTCGGGACGAAGGTCTCAGAAAAGTCATGGGCAATGTACCGGTCCCAAAACGTATCCGGCGCCATAATCTGCCGCTGTGAACTGTAGGGAAACAGATATCGGTAATAGAAGCTGGACAGATTGTCGCTGATGAAATAGCTGGCTTTCTTTTTGTTATTTCTGTCATTAATGGGAGCTTCTTTTTTCACCAGTTCCATGAGTATCAGCCGTTTCAGCACTTCGGCCAGCGCTGAACTGCTGGTGATATGGGATTGGGACAGAATATCCTTAAAACGGTGAAAGCCCCGTGCCAGTGCTTCAAATGCTTCGTTTGCATTGATGGACCGGAACAGTTCTCCCAAAAGATACATTTGGACTTCATTTTCCAGCCGGGCATCGGGCTCCACCAGCAGGTTCATCACATTTTCGCGGACGCTTCGGGTGGAATCTATGAGACGGTTGTAATAAGGCACGCCGCCGAAAACACTGTAAAGCCGCACCTTGTCTGCCGGAGAGAAGTCCGGGTAAAAGGCAGCCGATTCGAAGTAATCCATGGGATGGATATGAAGGCTCAAGGTGACCCGGCCATATAACGGATTTTCTTCCAGCATCAGTGATTTCATGGTATCCACAAAGGAGCAGCAGAGAATCAGCTTCAACTGGGAACGCTCCCGATAGGAATCAATCAAAGACTGTAAAATGCTGTCCAAACCGGGCACTGTCTGACGCAGATAGGGGTATTCATCCAAGACCAGAACCAGAACCTGCCTTGTGCGGCAGGCCTGCTGAAAAAGAAAATCAAGCAGCTTTTCCATGTCCGTAAAGGCCAGAGGCGGATACTGATAAACCTCAGAAATCAAGGCAGACAGACTTTGGACGTTATTCATCTCCGTTGTCCGCTTGCATTGATAATACAGCCCCTGGATCTTTGAAGTTTTCAGAAACTGCTTAATCAGCTCACTTTTACCGATTCGCCGCCGTCCGTAAATCAGCACTACTTCCTGATTCGGGGAGTCATACATCCGGCGAAGCCGTTCCATTTCCACTTCTCTTCCAATAAACATGGAGCTACCTCCTGTTTCCCAATTTAGTCATATGGATTTTACTAAAATCCTTTTGAGTAAAATTATACTACATCATGCATTGTCGATTCAATGACAGGACTCTGTTTGTATTGTATAGGATAAAAATATATTTTATTAAAATTTGATGAGCACGCTTTTGCCGGTTTGAATGGATGAATTTTCACATTTTTTAGAGAATCATGATGCCGGTTTGCCACATTTTTCCTTGAAGCGGCTTTCTTTTTGTTAAATCACTCCATTGCCAACGGCTCTTTCTTTTGTTTTTCCATGGTATACTGGATTCAGCAAAAGAATTGATGATACTCTATGTAAAAATGAAAGAAAGGAAGAGAGCCGTGAAGACTGCCATGTATCATTCTCCTTTTGGAGATATGGAGCTTTCCTATGAGGAAGGCGGGGTGATTTCTCTTCGGATGGCAGAGGAGGGGACGAAGGGGGAGGCGCCCTTCGGGCTGGCGCTGACTGTGTTTCGGGAGCTGGATGAGTATTTCCAGGGCCGAAGGAAGACCTTTGACATTCCCTGCCGTACCCATGGCACTGCTTTTCAGGAGAAGGTGTGGGCGGCGCTCCGGGAGATTCCCTATGGGGAAACGAGGAGTTACAGGGACATAGCCGAGGCCATCGGCCATCCGAAGGCTTACCGCGCCGTGGGCATGGCCAACAATGCTAATCCCCTTTTCATTATCATCCCCTGTCACCGTGTCATCGGCGCCGACGGGTCCCTCACCGGCTACGGCGGCGGTCTTCCTATGAAGAAGGCACTCCTGATGCTGGAGAAGAAGCATAGCATTTCATAAATCCAAAAGGGCTGTGAAGAAATGCATGAATGACATGGATACCATTCTTCTCTCCTGTCATTTCAATGGTGGGAGGGGAGTGGAGAAATTTCAGGCCCCATGGTACATGCAGCATAGCGGCAGGAGATCTCCGGGCTCAGAGTCTCCCGGGCGCTCAAAACCTTTTGCTCTACGACCGACAGGCAGCTCCGCTCGAGATGACAATGAGGCGAGAGGCTTACTGTCTTACTGTCATTGACACAATAAGACATACCAAAAAGGCTGTGAAGAAATGATTTCCATTTTTTCACAGCCCTTTTTAATTTACAGTTCGCTGAAGAGGGGCACGAAATCCATGAAGGCGGTGCATAGGAGGGTGATAAGGATCACCGTAAGAAGGGAGAGCACTGTACCGTATCGGATCTGGGCGGAGGCGGAGAGGCCGTAGCCTATGGGGATGGCCCTGGTGGAAATGGGGAGGATGTAGGCGCAGTTGGCGGCGGCGATGGTGCCCAGGATGTAGGGGATGGGATTCAAGGAGAGGGAGGAGGTTATGCCGATGACCACGGGAATGGAAATGGAGGCGGAGGCGGTGTTGCTGGAAATTTCCGACATGAAGCAGGCGAAGAGGCAGGCCATGGCCATTACCGGAAGGCCCGGGGAGAGGTGAAGGGTGGCGATGAGGAGGGAGAGCTCCTTGATGGCGCCGGTTTCAATGACCAGTTTCCCCAGAGCCAGGCCGCTGGCAAAAAGGGCGATCATGCCCCACATGGCGTGGCTTTCAGCGTATTTCCAGGTGAGCATGGGATTTCCTTTTTCATCTTTCAGGAAGAACATGAGCATGCCCAGGAAGAGAAATACGTAGGCCGGCTTCATGGCAGGGAGATATGGCGCAAAGAGGGGACGGAGGAAGGAGAGCAGGGTGGCGCCGGTGAAGAGAATGAGGCCTGTGCGCTCGCCCCGTTTCATGGGACCGAAGGATTTGTACATGGAGCGGAAATAGTCTTTCGTGCCGGGCAGGGATTTGACCGGACAGGGCAGGAAAAGAAGGAAAAGAAGGTTCATGAGGAAAATGAGGGTGAGCACAGGCAGGAAACGGATGACCCAGTCGAAATACATGAATTCATGGCCTGTCAGTTTTTCCAGATAGGAAACGGCCACCAGGTTGGCGGAGGAGCCGATGGGGGAGCCGAAGCCGCCGATGCCGCTGCCCCAGCCGATGGCAAGGAGGATGGGAATGGCGGTTTGGCTGGTGCTTATATCCTTTTCTCCGGTGAAATGGAGCATGGCCACGGAAATGGGACAGAAAATAGCGGCCACCACCACGTTGGGGAGGAAAACGGAAAGAGCCGTGGAAGCCAGGAACCATACAAAGATCTGGCTCTTCATGGAGGTGCCTATGGAGCAGAGGGCTCTCACGGAAATTCGTTTGTCCAGCCCCGTGGTGGTCCAGGTCAGGCAGATGAGGTCGCTGCCCAGAAGGAGCACTGCAATCTCCGAGAAGTACTGGCTGATCACATGATTCATGGGAATAAGATTGAAAAGGGAATTCACGATAATAGGGATAAAGGCGGTGACGTAAATGGAAACGGGCCGGAATATCCACCACAGCGCCATCCAGAGGGCGCAGGAAAGAGCCAGGGCAGAAGACTGCTGGAAGGTGCCGGTAAGAAGAAAGGCAGCAGCGCCAAAGGCGATGGGGCCGCTTAATAGTGCAAGATTCTGTTTCATGGAAACACCTCTTTTATGGACATTAACACGCCCCTTTGGGGCGTGAGGGTTCAGGCGCCTTTCGGCGCGGTCGGGATCGGGACCGGGACCTGGGCGGTGCTTTCCAGTATTCCCGAAGGTTGACACGCCCTTACGGGCGTGAGGGTTGATGGCGCCGCCGGGCCTTTGGCCCTGGGCGCCAAGGGTTCTGCCTGTGATCGGCTGACGCCTTACAGGCGGGCTCCGGGCTTCCGCCCTCGGGAGGTATATAGTATTGTGGAGGTCCTATGCAGGATGTGCACAGTGGCACTATAACCCGTGCTGCCGATTGGCGGTCAGGATAGCGATGGGGTGTCAAATCGGCGCTCTGCCTCGTACACCCTTTGCCTCTTCGAGGCGTTCCCCTCAAGGGGAAACGAGAAGTATGGAGAGGAAAAACAGAGAGTCATATATTTCATGTACCATTCCGCAGTTTCCCCCCTTTGGTGGTGAACGCAGTGAGCCAATCACCAGCATGCGTATCATGCCATATGACCCATAAAGCCAATCCCGTAACGTTCTTGCGTCCCCTTTAGGGGAAGAGGGCCACGAAGTGGCGAAGGGATGTACGAGGGTAAGAATGATTATGATACTCGATGTGGACGTGACCGCCGAAAGGCGGCATTATAATGCTCATCGCCCGTAAGGGCGATACCACAACCCTCGGCCCGAAGGGCCGTCAAACTTAAGAACCCTCCGGCCCATAGGGCCGGTCAAACCTAAGAACCTTCCCCTCCGGCCCTTTTATATCCATTATATTCATGAGAAGTTACGTTGAAAAACTGTTATTTCTTGTATACAATACAGATAAAATGCAGTAATAGGAGGGGCCATGAATTTTCTGTCTATGAAATATTTCCTCATGCTGGCAGAGGAGAGAAGTTTTACGAAGGCGGCGGAGAGGCTGCATATTACCCAGCAGACTTTGTCTGCCCATGTGGCGGCGCTGGAGAGGGAGACGGGGGCGAAGCTTTTTGTGCGCCATGTGCCGCTGGAGCTGACGGACAGCGGCGCCGTATTTCTTCGCTACGCCCGCCTGTTTGTCAGAAACGAGCTGGCTCTGAAGCGGGAGCTGTCTGATGTGTCGGGGCGCTTTGAGGGGATTCTCCGCATCGGTATCGCCCCTTCCCGGGGGCAGGTGATGCTGCCTTCTGTCATTGCCCGTTTTCAGGAGCGGTATCCCCGCTGCAGCATCCGCCTTTTTGAAATGGCCAATGAGGATATATGGAAGGGGCTGAAGCGGGATGAAATCGACATAGCCATGGCGAGGCTTCCCGGGGAGATGCCCGGCATTTCCCACAGGCCCTGGATGAAGGAGGAAATCGTGCTTCTTGTGGAGAAATCCCTTACGGAAAGGCTCTGGGGAAAAGAGGGGGGTTCTCTTTTTTCGGAAAAGGAAAGGAAGAAGGGACTGCCTCTTTTCTTCGAAGACTGTCCTTTTCTTTTGAACAGTGAAAATGATATTGCCGGCGCTCTGGCGCGTCAGCTTTTCCGGCGCGGCAGCTTTGCGCCCCATGTGGCGGTGGAGTCGGAAAATATGGGGACCATGCTCCGGCTCTGCCTTCTGGGGAGGGGTGCTTATTTCTGCCCGGAAAATCTGGCAAGAGCCCTGCTCTCGGAAGAGGATTGGGAAAAGCTTCATGTCATGCATTTTGAGGAAGGGGTCTATGAGCTTTCCTTCGGCTGGCAGACGGGAGCCCACCGCTGGCAGATGATAGAGAAGTGGATGGAAATGGCAAGGCCGGTTTCCAAAAATGAATCGGGCGGCTGCTCTTGAAGGTTGACGCCCGCTGGCACGGGTGAGGGTTGAGCCAGCCGCCGAGCCTGCGGCTCTGGGCTGGCAGGGTTCTATCCGGAATCGGCTTTGCCTTCCGGATGGGTTATGGCCCTTCGGGCCAGGGAGTTATGAAGAATTGTGGAGGTCCTGCATAGGACTTCCAAGTCAGCCAAAGCAGGCCCTGAGCCGGCCTATAAAAGGGCCTGCCTATGGATTGGCTGACCTGCCCGCTGGCGAGGCAGGCGCCTGCGGTGCCAATATAAATGAGATAGGATTGAAAATTCCGGTGCCTGGAAGGGGCAGCGAGGCAAAATAAAAAGAACCTGAAAGAAATGGCAGTTGTTTCTTCCAGGTTCTTTTGTGGATGTAAGGTGGGCTGGCGGGCTGATAAAGACGGCTGCCGGCTAGGGGGATACCGCTTTCCAGTGGAACCCGGGCGCCCCTTACAGGTCCAGGTTGGTTACTTCTTTTGCGTGTTCTTCAATGAACCGGCGGCGGGGTTCGACTTTGTCTCCCATGAGGATGGTGAAGAGGCGGTCTGCTTCGATGGCATCGGTGAGTTCTACTTTCAGCATGACCCGCTGTTCCGGATTCATGGTGGTGTCCCACAGCTGTTCCGGGTCCATTTCACCCAGCCCTTTGTAGCGCTGGATGGTGCAGCCGTCGCGGCCGATTTCGTCAAGCATCTTATTCTGTTCGTCATCATCATAGGTGTAGTATTTCTGCCGTCCCTTGCGGATCTGGTAGAGCGGCGGCTGGGCAATGTATACGTGGCCTTCGGTGATGAGGGGTTTCATGTAGCGGTAGAAGAAGGTGAGGAGGAGGGTGCGGATATGGGCGCCGTCCACGTCGGCATCGGTCATGATGATGATTTTGTAGTAGCGGAGCTTGGTGATATCGAAGTCTTCGCCTACGCCGGTGCCGAAGGCGGTGATCATGGTGCGGATGGCATCGGAGTTCAGCACCCGGTCCAGTCTTGCTTTTTCTACGTTCAGGATTTTGCCGCGGAGGGGCAGGATGGCCTGGTAGCGGCGGTCACGGCCGGATTTGGCGGAGCCGCCGGCGGAGTCCCCTTCGACGATGTAGATTTCTGTAAATTTCGGATCTTTTTCTGTGCAGTCTGCCAGTTTGCCGGGGAGGCTGGATACTTCCAGGGCGTTCTTGCGGCGGGTCAGTTCCCGGGCCCGGCGGGCAGCTTCTCTGGCCCGGCTGGCGGTGATGCCTTTTTCCACGATGGCTCTGGCTTCCTGGGGATGTTCTTCCAGGTAGGTTTTCAGGCCTTCGGAAACGATGTTGTCCACAATGCTCTTGACTTCCAGATTTCCCAGCTTGGTCTTGGTCTGGCCTTCGAACTGGGGGTTGGGGACTTTGACGGAAATGACGCAGGTGAGGCCTTCTCTGACGTCGTCGCCGGAGAGGTTGTCTTCGTTCTGCTTCAGGATGCCGCTCTTTCTGGCATAGTCATTGAGCACTCTGGTGAGGGCGGTGCGGAAGCCGGCCAGGTGCATGCCCCCTTCCACGGTGTTGATGTCATTGACGAAGGTGTACATGTTTTCGCTGTAGCCGGTTTGGTACTGCATGGCAATGTCTACGATGACTTTGTCTTTTTCCCCTTCAAAGGCAATGACTGCCGGGTCCACCAGGTCTTTGCCCTCGTTCAGGAACTGGACAAATTCGGTGATGCCGCCGGCGTAGTGGAAAACGTCCTGATGGGTGGCGCCGTCGCGGTTGTCGGTTAAGGTGATGGTGAGGCCCTTGTTCAGGAAGGCCAGTTCACGCATACGGATTTTCAGGGTTTCGTAGTCGAAATCGATGCCTTCCTTGAAAATCTGGATGTCCGGTTTGAAGGTGACGGAGGTGCCGGTTTCATCGGTTTCGCCGTAGGTTCTCATATGTTCTGTCACGTCGCCCCTGGACAGTTTCATTTCATGGAAGTGGCCTTCTCTTCTGACCACCACCTTCATCCATTCGGACAGGGCGTTGACTACGGAAATACCTACGCCGTGGAGGCCGCCGGAAATGGGGTAGCCGTCGCCGCCGAATTTGCCGCCGGCATGAAGGACGGTAAGCACTACTTCCATGGCGGGTTTGCCGGTTTCGTGCATGCCCGTAGGAATGCCGCGGCCGTTATCGGTGACGGTGCAGCTGCCGTCGTCATTCAGGGTGACTTCGATGTGAGTGCAGTAGCCTGCCAGCGCTTCATCGATACTGTTATCCACGACTTCATACACCAGATGGTGCAGGCCCCGGGCGGAGGTGGAACCGATGTACATGCCCGGGCGGAGGCGTACGGCTTCCAGCCCTTCCAGTACTCGTATATCCTTCGCGCCGTAATCGCTCTTGCCATTTTCTTCTGCATGGCGGGCCTGGATTTCATGAATTTCTTCAGACATAAAACACTCCTTGACAAAAAAACGCAGGGGCCATTGAATTCGTACTGCCTCAAATGGTCCGCTGCCATTTTATTACAATAATTTATATACATTATAGCATAAATGAGGGATTTCTGCAGGGAATGGGAGCGCTGCGCAGGGGGCCGAAGGGCGTGAGGGTTGACGGGGCCTTTGGCCCCGTAGGTTCTTAAGGTTTTGAAGTTTGACAGCCGCTTTGCGGCTGAGGGTTGTGGTATCGCCCTGGCGGTGCACAGCGAACACATTTTGAAGGAGCGCTAGCGACGCGCAAAATGTAGTG
>ERZ1023650.77-NODE-77-length-22365-cov-10.473286_pt1 | contig 22365 bp, 18 predicted proteins | sample MGYA00380337_ERZ1023650 | MGnify/ENA primary metagenome ERZ1023650 (study PRJEB33179, sample SAMN07449042) | human gut metagenome | biome: Human-gut; feature: Human associated habitat; material: Faeces | host: Homo sapiens | place: India:Kasaragod | collected...
GATGATGGCTGCTTCGCTATGTCGTTATTTTTCTGTCCGATGAGAGTCATAATATTTTTGTTTTTAGAAATACTTGAAGTTTATTGATTATTTGCCAGCTCCACAAGGCGCCAGTCGGGGCGGCTAACAGCCGCCGCCCCTCAGCTTGTGGCGTTGCTCAAGGCTTGTTGTCTTACGGCCGACAGCTTTTTGTTTATGCTGCCTTTTTATTGCTTGAATTTAAGCTGAGGGACAGCCAAAGCCCCAGCGTAACTCCAGTAGCCATAGCTAACGCCACTGTTGCAATAAGCGGTACAAGCCGACGCACTGCCATTGTTCGCATCGCACCCGACAACGAGAGCCTTTACGCCCTCCTTACCTGTAGCGGGCAGACCTGTATTGCTGTCACCATAGCCCCATAGTGTATTACCGTTCCAAGTATAGCGGCACTCCTTAGTGTGCATACCGCCACTGTGCTCGGTAAAGCAGAACAGCGACAAAGAATAGTCAGCCTTGCTTACCCATCCTGCTTTACCACTGACGCTTTTCACGTTGTTCAATCCCCTTAGAATGTTGAACTCAGTGCCAATATCGCCATAGGCAGTGTCGTTTGTCAACGGTGCCATGTCCTGCCACTTTTCGGCACAACAGAACTTGCCGTAGACAGTATCATCAGCTGTACGTCCAGACATATAATGTGCACCACACAGCTGCATGAATGCACCGTCCATCGGAATACTCATGCCACGGTACACCGAATGCGAGAACTTGTATATTACCGTGCCTCCCGTAAGGTCGGTGCTGCCTGTATATATACTGTCGGCTACAGAGAACTTGGCATAAGTATTTACTACAGCCGTGAGCACTCCCTCGCCGATACCCTGGCAGTTAGGCACGTCACGCACAACGAAGTATCGCTTGTTAGGTGTCATGCCCTCGCCTGTGTCAAGATTGATAGATGTAGAGCACACCAGATTGTTCGTCTCGTCAAAATAGAACACATTAGTAGACGAGCCTACCTTGCTCTGCAATCCTGCCTTAGTTATACCGTCGAGCACCATCAATGCCTCGCCGCACTTAGTCGCACTGTAATATCCTTTGCCCACTACTGCCGAGAGGTTATAGTCCACCTTGCCGTCTGCTCCCTTGCGCATGCTCTGCGACATCAGTGCATCATAGCCTGCTACCGTGCCGTCTGCCGCTATCATCTTTATACCCGAGTTTGCAGCAATGCGCTCGTTGTTCCAAGTGTCGGCTCTTGCCGAGTCGGCTGTAATCAAACCTACGCCCATGCTGTAGAGGTTGGTAGTGTTGAGCGTGCCGCACTCAATGTACATCATCATCATCCACAGCTCGTAGAACTCATAGTAGCCTCCCATGTACGGACGGTTGGTGTTAGAGTCGGCGTTCTTAGCCTGTGCATTATGTATCGAGCCCAATGACGAGATACCCACGCTGTAATAACCATTCGCATTTGGACGGAACGACTCTTTTACGAATCCGTTAAGCGTATAAGATGTACCAGCTACAGCGTCAGAGATAATACAATGTGCACACGAACGCTCATCGTCGAATATCTTTGCATTGACGGTGTAGAATGGAGCAAAGGCAAATGGCTCCAGTCGCTTGGCTGCATGCCCCATCCAGTAGCAAGGCACTACACCTACGCCCATACAGCTCATTTCCTGTCCTTCGACAGTCTCGTTAGCCTTGATAAGATGCAGAGGAATGTCGGTATATACCAACAAGTCACCCTCCGAGCCATCAACAGCCATTGCCTCGCCGTTGCTTGCCTTGGTTATGCGTCCAGGCGCACCCTCATGCTGCAACACAGCTTCGTTATCCACACGCTTTACGGTGCCTATCTTCATGTGCTTGCCAATCTCGCGCACCAGCTGGCGTGTGCCGTAGATGTAGGTCTGCGAAGGTTTTGGGTCGGCATCGCCCGACACACGGGCAAATCCTACGTAAGCATCCCCGAACATATCAAGAAGTTTCTGCACGCCCGCTATATCCGCTGTGTTCTGCTTCACCTGCTTCGCCATCTCTGTTGCTGCAGCCTGCGACATCAGCTCCAACGATTTCTCGACTCCATTTCTGTCCGTCACCTTCAGTATGTTATCGTCGCCAAGCACAGCGTTCACCTTCTCAGCAGCAGCGGTAGCGCCGTTAGCAGCCACCGTCGCAGCAGCCGCAAGGCTCTCCGCCTCGCTAAGGTCGATGCACTTGTTCCACCACGCCGTGTCCGTAAGCGGATGCCCCACGTTCTTGCCTGTCGCAGCGTCCACCTTAACGCTCACCCACACCGCCTTGCCGTTCGAGATGTAGTCAAGACTCTTGTACTCCTTATCCGCCACCCATTCCGAGCCAGCCGGTGTAAGCAGCACCTTAATCCTTTTCTCTGTTTTTTCTGCCATAGTTTTATTTGTTTTATAAAGTCCCACTTTTTAATCTATTTCCACATTTCCGAATCCATTATCAGGGAACACATACACACCGCCACCATACACAGTGCTAAGAACCTTTAGCTGCGACGTACTTGCTAAAGCTGATGTACCAAGCGTCATAAAACCGCCAACCGACAACTTAGGCACCGACTTAACACCAATTGGCCTTAATTTAGTGTTGTCTCGGGTCTGTGCGTCCCAAGGTAGATAGGTGCCTTTTGCAAGGTTGGTAAAGTTACCGTCAGTGACTTGTACCTGATTACTGGTAAAGTAACAACCGTCCGCCTTCTCCGCTTGCGACTTAGACAATCTGTATTTTTCGTCTAATATTACGTCTCCATTTAAACGAGGTGCACGATACAGATACAGCTCCACACTCTTCGTTACGCCAAGGTTCACTCTAACATAGACGTTAGGCTTACCCTGCAAGCCAAAGAACTTGTTGTTATTATCGGCTGTTATCCACAGGTAGCCATCCTTCTTCTCCGTGTAAGGAGATACAAGTCCAGCCGCGTCAAGATTGATAAAGGCGGTACGGGTCATGGTAGAATCTGCCACGTCAAGTTTAACAATTCCCTTCGGACCAAGGTCGTACATCAGATTGCCGTGGTTGTCGTAATAGCCAAGTGTGGCATATCCATTATCGTCAAGACCGAAGCGGATATTAGCCACACCAGCTGCGCCGAAGATTTGCACCATGCCATCCTCTATTCTTACCTCTAATCCGTTCTTACCTTTGGTTTGTAGGCGCTGCGCCCTAACAAGTTGAGCGTTCAGTCCGTCCTCGTCGAACATAGCTACCTTAGTGCCTTTGGTAGTCCTGAAGGTCGTCTTGTCGGCCGTGAGCGTTATCTCCTTGCTGTTGATGTCAATGCCCGCATCAAGCAGACTGCCAGCTATCGACTTGTCCTCTATATAGTCTGTCTTCTTGGCACGATACTCAGTTACTGTAGCACCATATTCCAATTTTGGTTGCGAGAGATACAGCTTGCTACCTTTCATCGCACGGAACAAAACGTATATAGGCAACTTATCACCCACAATGCGCCAAAAAACAAAATATCGCTGCCAGGATGATGTTAACGTTATTAACGCATTTCCATCAGCACTTTGATTGCTCGATGTAAATCCGCTTGCCTCAGTAGATACAAGAGGTGTACCGTCATTATAAAGAAATGCACAGACCTTGCCCGTACCCTTAGCAACAAACGACAACATATACATCTGTCCCTGTTTAATCAGGTTCATTCCCTTCAAGTTCCACCGTATTGTGTTTACTTCGGCAGATGTCGCGTCGGTATACAATGTAGCATAGCTGCCATACTTGTTCGCATTACCTTCTTGCACCAAGGATGTATGCGTACTGTCTACAACAAGAGGGTCAGAGTTGTATATAGATAAGGTGTCTGGCTTAACAAGGGTATCGGTGTTGATTAACAAGTTTCCGCCTATGTACCCTCTGTCTTGTTCCGAGAGTGTGTATCCCGCATATTCCTCGCCTTCGGCTATCTGCGGACAGGCTATATAGGCTGTCTTTGTGCCGTAATAGAGGAAAACGCAATCTATGTACGCTGTGTTAGCGTCAAGGGTCAATGTCTCGGCAGCAAGCATCCATTCGTTAGCTATCATGTTCTTAGCTGCCGATAACGGTATAAAAAGGTTCTTGTTTAAGTCGGCCATACTGCCGTCGCGTTGTAAGATGTACGCATTAAAGTCTCCATCGCTTACCGTTCCGCTGCATTTTAGCATTGCACTAACGACATTCTTTCTCGCTGCGTTTACCTTAACACGAATAAAGTCAACACCACGATTAGTTCCGCTTTTACCTTCTATCACAGCTGAATTATAACCCTTATAGTTGTTAAGCACAGAGATATAGGGCATGTATGAATCGTTGCCTGTCCAATAGTCAGTTTTCCTCTCGAATGCGCTGCCCGTGAGCAGATTGTGTCTACCCACAACAGTCTCGCCAACCTTCAGCGAAATTTCCCGTGCGCTCTGCTTGATGGTCGAAGTATACTGCGTCAGTTCGTTTGTAGTCTTCAGCGGCAGGGCGTTGTACTTGTTGCTTATCTCTGTGTACTTCGACTCCAGGCTCTTTTGCGAAGTCACCAAGCCACCCCACACAGCGCTCACGCTCACGCTGATAGGCAGGTCCACATAGCACATCTTGCTGTTATACACGCACTTCACCGTGACGCTTGCAGAAGTTCTGCTGATAGCCCTGCCGTCAATATTGTCATGAGCCACGTTCTTCACCGTCACAGTGCTGCCCGATATTGTAGCCGTGCAACCCACAGTCGAAGTGATAGAGTAAGTACCCGTCACCTTACTGCTGCCCTCAAGCATCGTGATTGTGGCTGTATTTCCACTCGTCGTGTCAGCCATAGCATTGCCGTTGCTATCAGTCTTAGCCGAAAAAGTCAGAGCAGCAGGAGAGAACGAAGCCGACACTGCATCCTTGCCAGCTGTGCCAGTCGGTCCTTGAGGGCCACGGTCACCTTGCTCACCCTTATCACCTTTCTCTCCTTTAAGTGTATGACCCTCGGGGGTAGGGCGAGTGTTGGAAGGCATGGCTGATTGAGAGTATTTTCCCGACTGCCAAGTGTAGCCATCTTTATATATTTTCCACGCTGCGTTATATGTAGAGATTACACGATACCTACCACCGCCTCGAAGATATAATATAGGTATGCTGCCATAACCTAACTGTTTGTAGCTTACGGGCGAGACAGAGCAAAAGTTGAAGGTATCAGAATAGATGATTGTCTCTGCATGTGTAATGCCCCAACCTGAAGCTTGTGTGTCAATATGGAAATCTACAGAAAAGCCTAACTTATGAGTAGACCATGAAGGCTTGGTGCCGCTATTGAGATTCACCACCACCTTAATGCCTGCAAAACCATTATTTGGCAATCTTTCTCCCACAACCGTGTACCATGTATTCTGGTCGTAGGTTGCAGCCGACAAGTCTACCCACACATCCTGCTGCCAGTAGTCCTTACCGTCAGTACCATCCCTTATCGCCGCTATCGTTATCTGACCCCTTGCCAATAATGTTGCCATACACTTTCATCTTTTAGTTTACAGAAAAAATAAGGGTGAGGTGCCCTTATTTAGACACCTCACAAGTAAATGTACCTCTGCCGCTCACGTCAGCGTTAGCCACGGTGACGTAAGGCTTGGTCGAAGTACTTACTGGACTTGACGTACCGTTCCAGTTGGTAGCAACACCGCTGGCATTGTACTTCGTCCACTTGTACGTGAAGTTTGAAGCATGGTCGCTGTCAGCCTTCACCGTAGCACCATCCTCCACCACCTTGCCGTCTTTCCACACACGGGCGAAAAGCTCGGTAGACTGGGCACCGTTCACAATCTTGTCGCCAGTGAGTGAGTAAACCTCTACGACATAAGGGTCGCTCGCATCGAAGAACGTGACGATAGCGCTGGCGGTATCACCACCATCCTTGACAGTACAGCGGAAGGTCTGGAAGTTAAGCACGTCATTGGCACTCACGTTCAGAGTGCTCACGCCACCCGAAGTGCTCACGCTGCCCGAAGCCACGGCGCTCCATGTGCCGGCACTGATATTCAGCACCTCCCAAGCCATAGAAGTCAGAGAAGTGTCCTGCACGTTGCCACGGAAGAACTTTGCCACGGCACGCAGCGTCTTTGTGCTGTTGGTCGAGTCGAACGTGTTGCCGTCGGGAGTCTCAATCTGCACAGTCTGGAGCGCACCGCCACTCTTCGCCAGCGAAATCGTCTTGTAGCCGATGCACGTAGTCGTAGCCTTAGTCTCTGGGTCAGTGTATTTGCACGACCATTCGATGTTCTTCACGCTGCCGTTCTTGGCGATGTTGCCGGTGAGGTTAAGCTGATACGACTTGCCGCTCACTGGGGTAGCAGCCGCACCATCCACCTTCCACGACCATCCCGTACAAGCCGAGGTCGGAGCCTGGTCTGTAGCATTGCCAGTCACGTAGACACGGGCTGTGATAACGTTAGGGCTACTTGCCGAATAGTTCGGAGTGTACACACCCGTGTCGGGAGTATAAATCTGAGTCTCGCCCTTAGAGCACTGAGTGAAACACTGCACGGCCTTGCCGTCATTTAGGTCAACGATAGTAATCTGACCATTAGCCAATACTTTTGCCATAATCTTATTTTTGAATTAAAGTTATATTATTTACTATTAATACTCTTCGTGTCTGATATGTACACACGACACCCGAATTGCGCCTGTCTGTCCACATCATCACGTGTGATAAGACACGAGCGCCCCACGCTCTCATGCAGCCTATTCCATACAGCATCGTCTTCAGCGTCGGCCGACTTTCGCCACCATAACCATGCACTGTTGCCAACAGTGTCACTGATGTCTTCGCCGTTACACAGAAGCGTAGCGTTGAGCGTCATTTTCCCCGATCCGTTTATCATCACCGTGCCAGTGTCGCTCGTTATCATCACCTGATAAGCAACACCGTCGTCGCCCTTCTCTCCCTTCTCTGCCTTCATCACCAGCTGCCAGTCGGCATTGCCCTCCTTAGGCTCCGTAGTGCTGCCGTTGATGTTAGTACACAGCCACACACCGTTGCCGTGGCTCACCTGGTCATAATAGCCGTAGCTCACGCCACTCTGCCACTCGCCTCTATAATTGACAATATGGATAATGTCACCCGTCGGCGACACCCACTCGAACGACGTAGATACAATTCTACTGCCCTGAGGCGAAAGATAAAACACCTCACAGCCCTCATGCGTATATCCCACAACGCCCTTATACGCCACGATGCGAGGCGTATTCGCACCAGTAGTCTCCAAAATCATGACACCCTGACGCTCACGCTCGTTAGGGTTCTGGTTGCCGTCAAGCACTATTGTGTCGCCAGCCATGGGCACGTCGCTGCCCAGCTCGCAGTTGTCCTTCGCAATCTCAATCCATGCGAACTTCTTGCCGTCATACAGCTCGTTGCCCAACTCGTCAGTCAGCGCCACATTCTCCTCACTTACAGCAGTCACCAGTCGCCACCACGAGCGAGTCGGCTTCTGCTTGTTAGCCAATCCGAACGTCTGGCAGCGAGCCTGGTCGCCCACACGCCACATGTTCTGCGTCGCCGTAGTGCCGTCGTCAGCCAACAGCCAGCAGCGCCAGCACCTCAACTTGCCAACCTCTGCATACAGCTCCTCGGTTTTGAATATCTTGCTCCCCGAACCGCTCAGGTACACATTGCCCCCGGCATACGACAGCTTCCTCACCTCCAGCTCCTGGAATACAGCCTTGCCCCACACCTGAAGGTCATTGATGTCAAGCCTGAACTTGCCGTCGCCACGGTCAACGATGCCGAAACCCTGCTGTGTAGCCCCGTTGTAGCCAAGCGACACGATACGTCGCAGTACAGCATCCACCATCTGCACGTCCCCCAGCACCGCATTTCCATTAGCGTCAATACCTTTCACACCGTTGCCCAGCTTCAAGCCTTGCATAAAGCGGATTATTCCCTGCGCAATATCGTCATTAATTTTAGACAAAGCCTGACTCGCAAGATAGTTTGGGGTAACAATTTTATCTACAGAGTCAAGTGAAGTTGAATCAATGGCCACTCCATTCACCTCACCTTGATTCTCAAAGGCTATTTTACCTCCGGACATGATAGTGAGGGTCTTCGCGAAGAGTTGGCGGAATTTGGTGCCTGCCTTCATAGTGATGTCCTTGAGGAAGGTCACGATACCATCTGAATAGTTATACCACTCGCTTTCATTGGGGATGGCGCTGATAGCTTCGTCTGAGGACAAGTAGCCATATACAATTCTGCCGCCTTCCTTCCAATCGCGCTGCACCGTGCCATTATCGCCCGACGAAGTGATGATGCCTTGCAGAAATATGTAGTAGTATTTCTCGTCGCCTATCTGCTCTTCTTTTTCATTCTTGCCGTAGATGTCTATCTGTTCGGACGGGAATACTATCCATGCCGAAGCCGTGAGCGTCATATCGCGAGGAATGGCGACATAAACATATTTCTCGGTGTGGGTATTGAATACCGTTGCAACAGCCTGCAAAGGCCAGCGTCGGTAGTTGTGTCCGGCATCGAAGCCGATAATGTCCTTGACGTACACAAGTATCTGGGCACCGCTTACGCACGATGCCTGGATATAGTCGGGATAGCCAAGGGCATTTAGTTCAATATGCAATGCCGAGGGCGAAATCCAATAGTCTTTGGTTGTCGCTTGTGTCATATATTATGTCGATTTTCTATTGCGAATTTAGGAAAAAGCATTAGCATGATGCGGACATACCCTAACGCAAACGACCCCCAAGAGCATGGCTTGAGGTCGTAAGAAATATAGAGATGAAAACTAAAAGACTTATAGCTTTGTGCTACCACAGAAACTGAGTCGTGCTGTGAATGATACGCTGTATATATCGTCCTTGGTATCGTCGGCATATTTTATGGTCTCTTCCGACTCGATGGTACATGGCAGGAACTTGCCGTTAATCTTCAGCCATACGTGTTCGGACATGAGCAATTCGTGAAGATACCAAGCGAGCCATGCTTCATCCAACGGGTCGGTCATATAGTTCCAACCTTCCATGTTACCCTGCTTGCGTACTGTCGACCGAGAGAAGGAGTGCAAGGTTTCCTTGCGTGTCACGATGTAGTTAGTGGCTTTGATGTCTACTTCCTGTGCATAACTCTTGGGTATGCTGATGCTCTCAAGCACACCGAACGAGTTGATGAAGCGAAACTCCGTGCGACGTGCTGCCTCGGAAGCAGGCAGGGCAAAGAGCTGCTGTCCGCCTACGGACTGTGCGCCTTCTGCCGTTATGTTGTAGGCTTTGGCTTCGGGAGCTTCCCATGTGGCGGTTGTGAAGTCAACGGCAGGAGAGTATGGCTCTACGTAGATGATGGTTTCGCCTACACACGCCAACTGTGGTATGGTGGTAGGCTTGCGAGTCATTCGGCTAACGGGCATAGTGTCTTTTGTAGCCATAAGTCGGTCGTAGTCAGAGAATCCACCGAACAAGGTTTGCTTCACGTCCTCGCCAGCGAGATACGACACGGGTTCCGACTTATGCAGTTCGCCATTAGTCATATACTCGTCGTATGCCGAAACATTGAATTTCACTACTGGCATAACACCTGGCTCAGGCGAATACTCATAGGAGTCGCGGAAGGAGCGCAGGGCAGACGAAATATCTACAGTTATTGGATTGCCTTTTTCGTTGTTTATAGGCTCGGACATCTTTATTGTCTCGTATTTGCCGTCACTCATGCCACTCATGCGACACTTCACCTCGAATATCATACGATGAAACGAAGGCGTTTCTTTAAGTGCAATAGGCCATACGATGAAGACAATAGGATTGCCATTAAATACCGAACCTGAATGTAATCTAAGTAAACTTGCCATTGCTTCAGTTATTATTTAGTAGTTATTATTTAAATGCTATAAATTTCAAGCTCTACTTCTCCCATTCCTTCCTTTGCCGATACGTCAGCATTTACCTTGTTGATAAGGCATTTCTTTCCGTCGATGGTCCACCACTCTTTCCAATGATTCTGAATATCGGCTATCTGAGCTACGGAGGCAAGACACTTGACGTAATACTTCTTGCGATGTAGGAGAAAATAGATGTAATCGACGAGGAACACGTCTACGTAGCCGCGGTTCTTTACCGACGGGGTGTTCACCACAAGCGGAGCATCTGCCCATTCGGGCTGCACCCAAGCACGAGGCTTCAGGGAGAAACGCTCCTCGTTACCGTTGTCCGGCTCAATGCCGTTGTAGTCGTACTCTACGCCGTAGGGGTCGATGGAGTCTGTAGTCAGAGCATAGTCGCCAGCCTTTGTGCGCCACTTCGAGTTGCCGAATCCGTCATAGTTATATTCGTAGGATTCGTGAGTGGAATCCACACCACCACCACGCATGATAGCGATAGACAAGCCCCAGTCGTATGACTGAAGGGGCGAGTTGCCATCGTCGGTGGAAGAAGGATCGTAGCTCTCACGCAGCGAGAGTTCTTCGGTAACGTAAAAGTCAGCCACCATCGACGACATAGTGTTCTTGATGTACTGCTTCACAAACTCATGCTCCATATCCTCGTCAATGAGAGCTGCCATCTGAGTCTTGGCGTAAGATCCGTTTATCTCGCCAAACTCATATCCGCTGTATTGCTTGCCCACCTCGGCAGGTTGCTTTGTGTTGTCAGTGGCGCATTTGCTGCCCGTGCTTGACGATAGGGCTTTGCGATAGTTGGCATCCACCATACCAACGGGAACGAACGATGACTTAAATTCCTGAATAAAGTCTTCGTTTATTGTCGAACAATCACCTACTTCCACTCCCTTCATGGCTGCCACCTCAAACAAGCGAGGCTCCATATTGCTTGCATCAGTAAAATTCTTGTCTATCTTTACACGATATTTGTTGCCCGTCTGAAGGTCTACGAACACGCTCATTTCAGTATTCTTGACACGATGAATGATGTCTTTATATGTAAGACTCGTCACGGTGTGGTCTTTAGGGTATTCGATATAGTCGTAATCGGTATTGAAATCCTTAACGGCATTCTTTACGTTGTCTTTCTGCTCTTTCGCCTCACTCTCGGCTGCATATCCGGCACGTACACCGGTTATCTTCTCCGTCATGGGCACCATAGACAGCACTTCGGCATGGAAGGTGCGAGGGTCGGGATTCTGCTTGCGGAACACGTCACGGATAAGATAGGCAGTTACCTTCTTCTGCTCGTAGTCGTAATGAAACTTAATGCCGAACTGCTGCTCAAGCGAGTTGATAACATCTGATACCGACTCAGCAGGGAAGTTCTGCTCATTGGCATACATACGGAAGATACTTGCACTCATCTGTGCCGACTTGATGGTGCTCTTACAAGTGATGCTTGCCACTTTATCGGTGCCTACAGTGACGGTGGTCCAACTATCATCTTCCACCGTCACAACCTCGGTGTCCTTAAACACGCCTTGGTTGTAGAAGCTACCATCATACGGCTTCTCTACTACCTTATACGTCACCTTGCGATACTTCACCTCCTGAACGCTCTTGTCTTTCGGATTTTCAAGTTTCAGTTTGCCGCCACAACCGCGCGAACTGAGCCATGCGTTTACATCATCGAACAGATTAGCAACGTCCTTTTCGCTGTTGGCTTGTTTCTGGAAAAAGCCAACCTTCACGTCGCCCTTTTTTTTCAGTCCGGCAATAACCTCTTTATCGTTCTCCTTGTAGGTTTCCTTGGCATAAAGCGGTTCGATGTTGTAGGCGCATTTTGTGGTGAAGAAGCATAAGCGGTTCAAGTCGCCGATGGCTGTAAGAGCCGAATTGTCGAACTGTACGCCAAGATGTTCAAAGAGACAGTCGAGGAAGAACAGCACATAGAAGCAGATGCCCGACTGCGGGCGGTCGGCATCCAATACCCATACAGGACCACGGTCTTCGTACATTTCCTGCTCCAGTGTGCTTAGGTTGTTCTCACCATCACGACCGGTGATAGAATTTACTACGTCGGATGATGTTTCTCCTTTTTCGTCAATATCGTAATGCTTATAGCAGACACGGGCATTGCAGTATGGCTTCAGAGGGTAGGGGTCGCTTACGTTGATATATGATTTCAGCACTTCGGGCACCTTAACTTCGTTGCCGCGCGGATAGGTGTAAGTCTTCTTCAGCTTGGCTTCGTGATTGTTGCCTTCCTCCACACATTGTGCCGGGTAAGAGAAGCCGAGAGCTTGCGGAGAAAAAGATGCTTCGGTTTTGTCTTCGCCCACCGAACCATACTTCTTATTGCCTTTCTTGCCTTCGTATTTTATGACAACGCTCGTGTTGTAGGTCACGCTCACATCCACCTTATCTATCTTCTCGCCTATCAAGAGTTGGTCCTTATATTTGGACGGTATAGGCACTTCGTTACACTTGAGGTCACTAATAAGGTCGGAAAATGATTGTATGCTTGCATCGACATTAAGTGAGAGGGAGTCTTCCAGTCGCTCGTCTCCCTGGATGATGGATGGGCCCGAGGCGAGGGGCACACCGTCGGCAATGATTTGCATCGGAGTGTGCTCGTAGCTCATGGGGCGGATGTCGCTGCTGACATCATCCACGTTCTTTAGGAAATGTCGGTTGCCTTCGATGGGCAGCTTCACGGGATAGGAGAACATCTCGATGTCGTTGAACAATGGGTTGCTCAACTCTATACTGATGGATGCGTCTTCCTTTAGGGCGAGCGGCTTGCCGTCGGCAAGAATTGTGAGTTTGCTGTTCATGTTGGTTGGTTGTTATGATAAGCCTTACTGGGCTTTTCTGGGCCTTTTTAAGACTGGGAAAAATTAAACTATGATGTGGGCGTTGCCGTAGAGCGTTATGTTACGCTCTGATGCGGCATGTACCTTGGTGTCGCCGTAGGCTTCGAGCTTGCGGTAGGAGAGGGCCTTGATGGTACCTCCGTGAGCCTCGCACGTTACGCTGCCGTTAAGCGAGGCATTGGTGGAGGTCCATAGGCGGGAGTGTCCGAAGGCTACCGTATGGCCCTTGCTGACGTGACCATAGGAGTAATCGTAGAGATTTATGATAGCTCTATCGTTCTTCTCGCTATACACCTGGGCGTGGTCCCATGCTCGAACCCATGCCTTTCCAATGACGTAACACTTGGCGTAGTCGTTTATCTCAACGATGTGGTCATAGTCGGTAACAATAACAAGGACGTACTCGGGGGCAGTCTGCGGACATTCGTTGACGTAGATGCCAGCTGCGTTCATTTCTTCCTTTAGTGAGGGGTAGAGAGCAGGAAGCAGTTCGTTGATGATGTCGGCGTATTTGCTCTCAACGAGGTCTTCCCAATTCGCACGCCACACAGACATGAGCTGACTGATATTTTCGGTGGCAAGCATGGCACGATAGCCTTCGGCACAAGCGTGGCGGTCGTGGCAGGCATGGGTGCAGATTTGTTTGAGTTGATAGAATGAGGTCATGGATGGAATTTTGAGTTCTGAGTTTTGAAATTTGAATTGTCGCTTCGCGATTTTGAATTATCAATTTTTGAATTATGATTTATTCTTAGCTATTGGATTCTTCGTTCTTCACTTTTCACTTCTTCATTCACTTTAAGGAGAATTGCCTCGTAGCCTTTCAGTTCATCCTCGGTCACGATGTCGGCGGAGTCTGTGCGGAGTTGGGCTATGCGGTCGGTAAGGCCCTTTACGCGGGCTTTGGTCGATGGCTTGTCCTTACGCATGATGTACTTGATGAGAGCGTCGGCTTCGGCTTTATGCTTGGCTGCTGCGTCACGAGCGGCTTTCACCTCGGGGCGGTCGTTGGCTATCTTGTCGGCTACCGACTGGGCGAAGAGAGGGTCACGGGAGAGTGCCTTGTCGTAGAAGGGACGGAACTGGGCGCGTAGGTTCTGTGGTGGCACTTTGCACGCTTTCTCTATTCGGGCGATGTATTCGGGGTCGCCGGTGCGGGGGGATAGGCGAAGGTAAGCCTCGCCAATTTCGCGATCTACGTTGATGTAGATGCGAGGCAGGATTTCGCTTTCTATCTTCACGGCACGGGTGGCGAGAAGGGCAATATCTTCTTCGGTGTAGATAGGTCGGCCAGCCTTCTCGTTGGCTTCGGCCATGGTCTTGGCTTGCTCTGCCTTTGCTGCCATCTCGTTGCGCAGGGAGCGCACGGTGTTGACTTGCTCTTGAAGACGTTCGGAGAGGAACGGTCGGAGCTGCATGAGGTTGGGCATGGTGGACGCAATGGTCTCGCCGTTGGGGTTGGCTACAATGCCGCCGTAGGTGAGAGGCTGCAAGGTGAGGTCGGGCTTTAAGTCGGGGAAGAGCGAGCGACGCGCTTCCTCAAGAGCCTTCTCCTTCTGAGCCTGAGCGTATGCAGCCTGCTCCTCCTTGGTGGGGCGACCGACGTGACGCTTTATCTCCGTGCAAGAGGTCTGCATGGTTTGCAGATAGGTGAGGAGCTGACGCACACGACGATGGTAGTCGCGGAAACGTCGGCTCTCCTTAACGAATGACATTGCCCGTGGATTCTGCTCAAGAAGAGTAAGACCGCGCTCGAAGGCTTCACGCTGGTCGGTGGTGAGTATACGGGCGGAGAGGGCAGGGGTTAGAATGCGGATTATTTCTTCCATAATTTTTATTTTTAAGCCTTACTGGGCCTTATTGGGCCTTTCTAAGCCTTTGGGGATTATGACCCTTATTGGGCCTTTCTAAGCCTTTGGGGAAACTAATACAGCAGTGGCGATACGAATATTTTGCTGTCGGGCTGGTTGTTCTCGTAGCCTTTGCTTGTTGAGTCGGTGGTGTTGGCTGAGGGCTTGTCTGGGGTGGTGTTGGCAGCGCACGCTGCCTTGCGCATTTCCATGAGCCGGAGCACCGAGGTGCGTAGGGCGATGGCTTCGTTGTGGGCAGCGGCTCGGCGTGCCTTGTCAATAGTGAGAATTGTTGTGCGCTCTTCGAGGTGGGCCACCATCAGGCGACGTACCTTGCGAAGGAGTGGCTTGTCGGCAGGATCGTCGGTGTGGAGCAGACGCTGCACCATGTCTTCGCCAATAGCCTCGCTGATGTATTCGTCTTGAATGAAGTGAAGGTCGGGCAGAAGACGGATGAACTTCTCGCGGCTCTCGTAGATGTCGAGATAGTGCTGAAGGTCGGCACAGGTGGCAATGAGGAGGTCGTGGTGGAGATAGTAGTAGGTGCTCTCTTTCCATAGATTCGTGATTTCCTTAATCTCTGTCATTTGTACACTTTCGCCAGTTTTCGGTACACCATTACCGATATTCGGTACGCTTTCGGCTGTTTTCTGTACGTCAGAAGCCTGTTTCTTAACACAATCCTTTGCCCAACCTTCAAGCATTACGAACATCTGATTGAGCGACACCATTGCCTCACGCTTATAGCCCTGCACGCCCTTGTCGAGGAGGTCTTTGGATGCCGTACCGTAGTCGTCGCTTGAAGCCACGTTGATGCCGGTGCCGTTGATGGAGAGGGCCTGTGTGTAGGCGAAGCGCGACATGGCATCGTATGTTACCATGCGCTGTGCCATAAGCAGAAGCTGCATCCAGGGCTGCTGAGTGTGTTCGCCGTTGCTGACTGCCATATAGAAGTCGTCGGGCGAAACGGTCTGATAATACTCGCACAAACGGTTGTAGAGCGAGTCTCCCAACTTGTCGCGCAGAAAATCTTTCTCGCTGTTGTCGAGTATGCCTTGAAGCGAACTTATCTCGTCGATGGCGTTGCTGGGAATGTGGAGCCGTAGCTCCTTGGTTGTTGATAAAATCATACGCTATGCGAATTTTGAGTTTTGAGTTTTGAATTGTCGTCAAGCCGATTAGGAATTACTCAATTTTGAATTATCCAAGTCTTTTACATTCCAAACTGTTTTTTCAAGAAACTGTTTTTTTTGATAAACTCTTCCATCTCCTGCTCCGAATGATAGCCTTCCCAAAACAAATTGGTATGAGAACCTAAGCGATGATCGTCAAGCGACGTTGGAATAGAATAAGCTGTATATATCAGATCGTAATGACGGACATAACGAGTGCGCTTTTCTGGCTCGCTATACAGTTTATTTATCCAACCGTCGTTGTCACACTCACACCACTTGTTATATTCATCGTTTTTCAGATTAGCGTCAATACCTATTGCTGTATGACCGCTACTACCATTCGTGCCAAAATAGACAATCTTTGCCATAAGAATCACTTTATATAGTTTTTCTGAATCAGAACAGCTTGAGCTGCGCTTGCTCCAACTTGATGCGCTTACAAGCCTTGTCGTAATACTCCTTGTTGAGCTCAAAGCCGATGAAGTTACGCTTCTCGCGGATGGCTGCAATGGCGGTGGTGCCGCTACCCATACAGTTGTCTAAGATGGTGTCGCCCTCGTTGGAGTAAGTGCGAATGAGGTACTGAATAAGAGCTACGGGCTTTTGAGTGAGGTGCATATCAAGATTCTTTTCTTTGTCGAAGAACAATACAGATATAGGATATTTCTCAGTTGATGCTTCTTTTGAGCAGGTCTCAATATTATAATTGCCATAACAGACATTACCCTTTGCTTTTCCGTGTTTATGCCCTCGTGAGTGAGTGGGGAAACCTTGTCTCATCTGCGGATTGTATGTAGGTAGCGCACGATAGAACACAGCAATATCCTCATGGCTCCGCATAGGCATTCGCTTCGCATTGAGAAATCCTGTTGGTCGGTCTTTTTGCCAAATTAGATTATATCGCCATGTGTCAGGTTGTGCCATCATTAGCTGTGCCGTAAACATTCCTTGACCGAAGAGAATAATAGGAGCGTTAGTTTTTGCTATTCGCCAGTATTCTTTGAATAGAGGCTCCATCGGGATAATGTTATCCCATCGTGCCTTTTCATTGCCTTTGTTCAGAACTTCATACGGCAAATCGCACACAATGCAATCCACGCTCCCGTCTGGAATCCGTTTCATTCCTTCGAGGCAGTCTTCATTATATATCTTATTCAGTTCTATCATTCTCTATATCATTTATTCGTTACTATTCCTGCTTCGTAACCCCTGTTTTCGAGTTATCCAGCGTGGTGAGCACTTCGCGGTCAATCTGCCACACCAGGTGCGAGTCCCACTTATTGAATTTGCTTATCACCTCCAGTGGTCGGAGCATGAGCTGCTGCAATGGTGCAAACTGTATCTGCTTAACGAGGAAACGCTCGCGAAGGTCGGTGCCGCCCGATGATGTAGCGTCGCCTGGGGTGTTGCCTATGAGTTTTGAGTCCAAGCCCATGGCGAAGAAGATGATGGATGATATTTCCTGGAGCTCGGTCTTCTCGGCTTGCGCTTGCGAGTTGGCCTTGCTCTCAATCTCCACAATCTCCCACGCCTTGTGCTCCTTGCCGTCCAAGCCAGTGAACACGGCAGAGATAAGAGCCTGACCTGCGTTGTCGGGATTAGACAGCCAGCGGTTGATGTCGGTGAACACCTCCTGCTGTATCTGTGCCATCGTCTTGCTCTTGTTCTCGCCCTGCTGAGTGTAGAGTTGCTTGAGATATTCCTGATGAATGTATATGACACGACCGATGATATTGCTGTTGCGCTTGCGAGTGAGACGATCGTCAACGATGGTGAAGGCATACTCAAAGATGCTTCCGGCAAAGATGCTGTGCCAAAGGGCATCGGCATAGTAAGGACCGCCGAAGTCGCGTGGCGACATGATGAAGCGTGTTGGGCGGTTCTTGCGGCTCACCCGCTGCTGACGAGCCTCACGCACATGGCGGTTGAGGTCGGAGACGGCTGTGTCGGCAGCGAGATAAGGCACGGCAGCAATGCGACGGTCGGTTTCGGTGAGCGTCTGTGTGGAGTCGAGCCATTGATTGGAGAGGTAGGCATAGTTGATGCGATACTGACTATCCATGCGCTCCAGTCGGGTAGTGAACACCGAGCGTGGCTTTATGCCGACAATCTTCGGGTTCCACTGCGACGTAGGCACGGGGCGACCTTCAGAGTCCAACTGGCGTTGGTTAAGCTGCAACTCGCAGAAGCATTGCGACATGAGCGACATATCGCCTGCCATCTCAAGGTAGGTCTTGTGAAGGTCGTTGTTCTCAACAAACGCCTGCAACTCCTCATCGGTGCGCTCCCATTCTTTCAGTGCCGCCTTGAGCGACTTCATCTCTTCGCTGTCTTCACTATCAGAATTGTTCGCCGATTGTGAGAGTTGATTAACCGATTTTGAGAATTGTTTATCCGATTGTGAAGATTGATTATCCGAATCTGACATTTGCTTTTCCTTAGCCTTGAGGTCGGCTATCTGCCCGCGGAGCAAGGTGCCAGCCGAAGGGTAGGGGATAGACTTCTCGGTGATATTGCCACCGACATACTGCGTATAGTGATACTTGGCGCATGGTCCGCGACCCACGAGAATTTTTTTCACGAAATCCACTCCCGCTGCTGTGAAGGGCGACATCTTGGAGAGCAGATACACGAGGTTGGGCAGTTGGTTGCCCACTCCCCACTCCATAAAGCCCAATCCCTTAGTGCCCACACCTTCGGGTTTGGCTTTGTTCTCGCCGCCCGACGAGCCGAACACGGCAGAAATCTCCCGTCTTGCCGCATTGCCTTCCGCTCCGGTCATGGTAGCCGAAGCCGTGAGCTTCTGGTGAACGTACTCGCCCCACGAAAACACGTTGCTGCCTCCCTGCTTGGGCGCACAGAACGCGCCAGGCAGAACTGCCTCGTAGCCTTGCGACTGAAGCTCCTCACTAAGCTGTTGGAGCTCGCTTAAGTTGCTAACTGTTGTCATTGTGAAGAATATATGTTTTGTTGAAAGTTTTTATGATGCAAATATAGGGAAAGACGGGGAGAAGGGGCGGACATGCTCAGGGTGGGAATAGACAAAAAGCCCTGCTATCCTCACGGACAACAGGACCATGCCTAAAGTAAAATTTGCGAATGAAACATCCAGTCAAAGTATATTGTTAGTTGCGCCCGTCTACATGTCGTAGTCGCACATTTCGTTGGCCGAGCACAACTCGTAGTTCTCCACGTTCTCAATCACCATATCCTCATTACAGAACTGCTTGATAATGATTTTGCGGTTCTTCGGGTCGGGGTGTACGCTGCGGATATTGTTGTTAGAGATCCATATAGGGTGGTTGGCTTCCTGAGTATATACCACAAGATACCACGGACCGGTCTTGTACAACTCCATTGCAACGCCAAACTGAGACGTAACAGTAGACGAAGCCTTGTCGATAACCTTCTCAAGGAACTCCTCCTGGTGCTTCCGTCCGAACTTGTCGAGTATACAACAGCGACATTAGCGTCTTGCTGATTCCGTTTTTGTCCTTCCTTGCAAACTATCTTGCCTCTGTCCTTCAGTCGGAGGCCGAAATATTCACAATTCCAACATGCGCAGCTATCCACTCTTACTGTTTCGGGATTTTCGTTGCAGAACGGGTCTCCAGTCTCCACCATGTCGTGAGGACATTCGGTGTTCTTGACGAGAGTGAACCCTTTTTCCTCAAGTAAGTCGATAAGGGTGCGGCGCTCTTGCTTTAAGTCTGCGTTCTCGCTTCGCAATTTGGCAAGCTCGTTTCTGAGGTTGTCGGTCTCACGCCCTTGCGCTATGTTAGCGTTGCAGACGTTGGTGTAGCCTTTATGCAATTCCTTGAGATTGGCCTCCGTATATTCCAGTTCCGCCACCACGTCCTCATGCTCGTATTCCAGCTTGCGGAGTTTCTTTACTACCCTGTTATAGTCTCCGACAAGACGATGTATTCTTTGTTTCATCGTCATATTTTCGGCTACAAGCTCTCTATAACACCTTGCATAGGCAACACGTTTTTTAAATCCCTGATGTTTCATTGTTTCTATAGTTTTTATTACATATTATACAACAGCGACATTAGCGCCACTGCCTTTTTTTTGTCGGAAAAACCTTTGATGTTTACCCATTTGCCGAAGATACAGCCTCCGACATATTTCTGAACCATATAAACAGGTTCTGGAATGCAACCTTTATAAACCTCCATTGAAATTATTCTTAGTTTCATATCTTATTCAAATTTATATACTATATGCGGTGTGGTGTTGCCCAGTCCGTCGCGAAGGTCGGCTAATGTTAATTATTCTTCCGCTTCCACCACCTTCAGCCCATGCCTTACAGCCGTAGCCTCGCGCTTTGCGGAGCGTCGGGTCTGGCTGTCGTAGCAAACGATGTAAGGGTCTCCAAGTGGGTCGGCAAAGTAGTTGCACTGGCGTATCATCATGCTCTTGTGGTTGTGCGCAACATGCGTGAGATTTTTCAAAGGGATGCGGTAGGTAGTCTGGCGTTCGAGATCGTATTTTAAGCGCAGTCGCTCCTTGTGCCACATCTCCTTGCGCAGCTCACTAATATCTTGCGCATCTCTATTGAGTCCAAGTTTACGCTTGAAACGTTGCAAGGTAAAGAGCTTTATACCGAACAAAAACATCATACGACGGTTGGAGGTCTTGGGGTAAAGCTCACAAAACTTATCTTTCAGTTCTCCCTCAAGATAAAACTCCATTCTGCCTGCAGGGGTCTTTCGCATGGGTATCTGCCACTGGGCGGGAGTGGTGGGTTTTGTCGGGGTCTTGGTATTACGATAACTCATTGCTGTTCTTGTTTTTATTCTCTTACTTCCTGCCATGTGTTACCATGACCGATTCCACACTTTGCTCCCACCTCACAAAAGCTCATGTAGTGGCGACCATTAAGGCAAGTCCCTAAATCAGCACAGTAATCACAGCCTAAATCCATAGAATCCGGATGATACCACACCTTGTCGCCAACCTCGCGGATATAACCCCTCTTATAGTCTACCACTAAGGTTCTACCTCCGGTGGGAAAAGGTTTGTATTTGTTCAAGACGACCTTATACCGATTGTTTTTCTTCCTTACAATACGATATTTATGAGGTAGTGACCATGCAGGGTCAAAAACTTCAGGAGGCACACGCCGCTTTTTCGGGAAATGGAACACCTTCGGGTTGCAAAAGTTGGAAAGCGCTTTGCGGTCAGTAGAGACAATCTCTTCCCAGTTGTCACAACAACGAAGTACGTCAACCCTCCATCCTATGCGACGCTGTACTATATCTAATAGCGATGGATAATTACGCGGCTTCTCCCAGATTCCTCTAAAGTAAAGATCGTATCTGTTAAACAGCACCTTGTTTCTTGCTTTCATAGGACTATACTTTAATTTCCGGATTAAATTTCAATATTTTAAGGGCGAGCTGTAGTTCGTGAACGTACTTTATATGACATAAGAGAGCATAGCCTGTCACGTTGTAATACTTTATGAATATTGCCCAAGCGTATTTTTTTCGTTCTACAGCCAAATACCTGGCAAGGGAACTGCCTGCTCTGGCTTTAATTGGTCTTGTGAAGTACTTGCCCTCGACCTCTTCCTTAAAGTCATTATTGCGAAGTATTTCGGGCGTGACGGGCACGCCATCGATGTTGCAGCACCATGTACCCCAGGGACCGTCATCGTCGTCGTTGACAGCCTTCAGACTGACAATTCCCTTCTTGTCTTTATACTGTCGGCCGGGATGGATTTCGGTAACGATGCACAACGTGTCTTTCGGAAACATGCAGTCTTTGTTTGTCTGCACAATGTCGCCTATTCTAAGGTCTTCTGCATTAATCATTGTCTGCCTCCTTTTCTTCTTCAGTCTTAAAGTATTCGCCGTATTTGCCACTTCTCTTCATGGATATTGCCGACAACCTCAAAGTCCATCATTTCGTCTCGCGAGACATCTCCGTGGTTTCCCTCCGAAATGCCGAATACTGTAAATACGGGATTCTTTATCGTTACTGTTACGAAACGGGCATACTCCTCATGATAAAACACTACGGCAAAATAGTTGTCGCGCTTGCCATCTTCAAGGTCGCTATACGGATATTCGTCCGAACGCAACACGTCACCCTCGTAAATCTCCTTGCCGTTCTTGTCAAGGATGCCGGTGAACTGGCAGACGGTGGCGGGGGCTATTTGATGCACCCCAGTGAACCCCATTTTGCCCTCTTCTTCAACAAATCCCAGAATGTTTAATTTGCCATCAAGAGAATGGGCCAAATCACCTGAATACCACTGTCCATCCATAAGGCTCTTACCCTTAAATTTGATTTTCCTCATAATCTCTATAAATCCGTTATGTTGTTATTGTTTTCGTCTGAAGCTATTACTTCCGGTTCAAGACTCAATGTTACCTTAACAGGTTCGTCTTCCCAAGACAAGTTGCTAAAGTTCCGAGGAACGACAAACCTGCGACTCTCATATTCTCTTACGGTCAGTTCGTCATTGCAACAATAAATGCCATCCTTGAATTTACACCAGAATCCAAACCACTTGTCACGAAACGGCTTATCCGGAAACAACACGAGCGTATTGTCTCTATCGCAAGCGAGCCATAAATACTTTTTG
>ERZ1023650.79-NODE-79-length-22154-cov-28.579393_pt1 | contig 22154 bp, 19 predicted proteins | sample MGYA00380337_ERZ1023650 | MGnify/ENA primary metagenome ERZ1023650 (study PRJEB33179, sample SAMN07449042) | human gut metagenome | biome: Human-gut; feature: Human associated habitat; material: Faeces | host: Homo sapiens | place: India:Kasaragod | collected...
GATGGGCAATGGAAGTATTTGACTTCATGCCCTACACATACTATACGAGAATGACGAGCGGGAGGCGGAAAGGCAAGCTTGTAACGTCTGCCGCGAAGGGGTTTTAAAATTGGCGCCCGTTAGGGCGCCGTACCTCGCCAGTGCAGCGATATTAAATAACTACCCTGGGCGGAAGCCCTTAACCTATCCGGGAGGCGTTAGCCGGTCCCCGATAGAACCCTTGGCGCCCAGGGGCGCAGCCCCGGCGGCGCCATCAACCCTCGCGGCGAAAGACCACGGTCGGCCGACTAAATGGAAGGCCCTTTTATGGGCAGGCTAAGGGCCAACTTCGGCCGACTTGCACATCCTATGCAGGATGTGCACATCAACCTTCGGGAATACAGTTTAGCACCGCCATTGCCTCACAGTCATTCCAATATTTCAAACTCCGCCTTGCTGCCTTTTTCTGCCGGCGTTACTTTCAGCCGGGCGTCGATCCGCTCTTCCAGTTCCGGCACGTGGGAGATGATGCCCACCAGGCGGCCGGTGTTCTGCAGGTCGATCAAGGTGTTCATGGCGCTGTTCAAAGCCTCGGGGTCCAGGGTGCCGAAGCCTTCGTCGATGAACATGGTATCCAGTCTCACGCCGCCCTGTTTGGCCTGTACCACGTCTGCCAGGCCCAGGGCCAGGGAGAGGGAGGCCAGGAAGGTCTCACCGCCGGAGAGGGTGTTGGCAGGACGGGAGCGGCCGGTGTAGCTGTCGGATACTTCCAGGGTGAGGCCGCCTCTGCCGTCGGTGCTGTCGCCGGCCATGCGGTGAAGGCTGTAGCGGTGGTGGCTCATATCCAGAAGGCGCAGGTTCGCCGCCCTGGTCACTTCGTCCAGAAGGGCGCCCAGCACATATCGCTCCAGGGTGATGCGGGATTTTTCGCCTCTGGTCAGGTTGTAAAGTCCCGATACCAGGCTGGCGTCCTGCAGGGTTTTTTCATGGCGCTCTGCAATGTCTTTCACCTTGGCCGCCGTGTCTTCCAGCAGTTTTTTCCTGTTTTCCCCGTCGGAAATCATTTTGACCATGCGGTGGATGGCGCTTTGGTGGTCCTGGTCTTCCTGTCCCAGATGGGCCATATCGGGCTTTGGGCTGTCTTTGAGGAAATCTTTTTCATCGGCTGCTACCTTTTCAGCGCCCTGGCGCAGGCGGCGGTAGGTCTCCAGATCCTGGGTCAGCGTTTTTTCAAAGTCCCGCTTTTCGTACCAGCTGCGGCAGTCGGCCAGGCTCTCAAAACCTGCTTCTTGGGATTTTTCTTCCAGTGCTTTTTTCCATTCCCCGTAGTCCTTTGCCAATTTTTCCCGCTGGGCAGAGGCTGCCTTATATCCTGCATCGGCAGCAGCATAGGCGGAAGAGGCAGCTTCCCGGGCTTTGGCAGTGTCTTCCGTTTCCTTTTCCCAGAGCTGGATGGATTCATGGAGCCGGTGAATGGCATTCCGCAGGTCTATGGGTTTTCTGAAGGCTTCCGGCACGTCCTCCAAGGTTCTCATTTTGGCCTGGGCATAGCCCTGTTCGGAAATGGCAGATACGTAGGCGGAGACCTGGTACTGCTGGGCCAGCTGGGTGCTGTCGCTCCAGGTTTCTGCCGCTCTGGCCGCCTTTTCCTGGGCTTTCTTCACTTCTTCTTCGGTGGGAAGCTTTTTGTCTGAAACGGCAGGATGGGGATGGTGGATGGAGCCGCATACCGGGCAGGGCTCTCCCTCTTTCAGCTGGCTGGCCAGAATGGCGGCCTGGCCGAAGATGTAGTCCCGCCGGAGGCTTTCGGCTTCGGCTTCCGCCTTTTCCTTGATTTTCTTATCCGCTTCCGCTTTGTCGTTCAGCTTCTGCAGTTCTGCCTGCGCTTCCATGACCTTTTCGGTGAGCCGGTTCACTTCCCGCAGGGTGGCGCCGTAGGCTTTGGCCTTGGGCATCCACTGCACCATTTCCGCCGATTTCTGGCGGGCCTTTTCTACTTCTGTCTTCCGGGCTTCCAGTTCTTTCGATTTTTCAGCCAGCTTTTCCTTCTCTTTGGCGGCCTCATCTCTTGCTGTCTGGCAGCGGTCCATTTCTTTTCTGACCAGGATCCCGTCTTTGTAAATTTTTTCCAGATTTTCAAAATAAGGGGCCAGTTCCCGGGCGGAGCGGATGTACTTTATACTTTCCTCCGCCTTTTTCATTTCTTCTTCCCGACCCAGAAGGTCTTTCAGCTGGGACTCTGCCCGGGCCAGAGTTTCAAAATGGGTGGAGAGCACGGCTGCTTTCTGGTAGTCTTTCTGGAAGCGGGCGTAGGTCTTTTCTTCTTCTTCTCTTTTCTTTCCCATTTCCTGAAGGAAAGAAGCGGTCTGTTCCATTTCCTTTCGAAGCTCTTCTTCTCCGGATACGGAGGCCATGGAGAGGGTGGCGGACAGTTCCGTGTCTTCCGCAGCCTTTCGCTTCAGCAGGTCATTCAGGGAAAGGCGCAGTTCGTTCTGGAAATCGGAGAACCGCTGGGTTTTGAAGAGCTGCTTTAAGATGGCTTCTCTTTCGTCTGCTTTGGCTACCAGAAGTTTTCGGAAATCCCCCTGGGGCAGGAGGATGACCTGGCAGAACTGGCTGGCATTGAGGCCGATGAGCTTTCCTGCCGCTTCTTCCACGCCGGTGCGGATGGTACGCACTTCCCGGCCCTCTTCCAGTTCCGACAGGGAGGCCTGCATGGCAGCCCTGGTCTGTCCTTTGCCCCGCTTCTTGTCGATGGTCTGCTCCGGGCTCCGGGTGGCCCGATAGGTCTTATCGCCGATTCTGAAATCAAAAATGACTTCCGTCTTCTGGGCGGTGGAGGCGTAGTCGCTCCGCATGTGGCTGCCGGTGCGGTCGCCGCTTGTCTTGCCGTAGAGGGCATAGCACATGGCATCCAGAATGGTGGTCTTTCCGGCGCCGGTGGGGCCGCAGATCAGGAAGAGGTGCCGCCCGTCCAGTTTCTCAAAGTCAATCACTGTTTCTCCCGCATAGGGGCCGAAGGCCCGCATGGTCAGCTTCAGCGGTGTCATTGTGCATTCTCCTTTCTGTACACGGTAGCCCAGGTTTGAAGGGCCAGCTTTTCCTCTTCTTCTGTGAGGTCCCGGTCCCGGAACTGGTGGACGAACCGTTTCAGTATGTCTTCATCGCTCATCTGTTCCAGACGGATATTCCGGCTTCCTTCATCTTCCCGATAGCCCATATCCTGCTCCACGCCCAGGGCGTGGGGAAACTTCGTCCGCAGCTTGGGCATGGCGTCTATCACCGGCGTTTCATCGTTGAGGCGGATCTGCAGGTAATCGTCGGAGGGCTCTGTTTCCTCGCTCATGAGGGTGTCGAAGGTGCCTTCCATGCAGCGCACCTGATAGCGGGGCACCATTTCATGGAAAGTGGTATGCACCTTCCCTTCTTTGTCCAGTTCGCCGACGATGACGCCTTTCTTCTGGTTCACCTCGTCGAAGGAATAGCGCATGAGGCTGCCGCTGTACTGGATTTTCTCCGACTCCTTCTGCGTTTTCTGGGGCCTGTGGAGATGGCCCAGGGCGGTGTAATCGTATTCCTCAAAAACAGAATCACTGATGCGGTCATAGCCGCCGATGGAAAGGGGACGTTCTGACTCCGACGGTGTGCCGCCGGCAGCAAAGGCGTGGGCCAGGGCCACCTTCCGCAGGGGCTCTGCCGGGAGAAGGGAAAGAAGATAGCGGGACAGCACCGTTTCCGCCTCTTCATAGGAATGCACCTGGTCTGCTCCCTTAAGGCCCAGGGTATTCATCATGACCCGCACCCGGGCCGGCTCGGCGTAGGGAAGGGGACAGAAGGCCACCTTTCCGCTGGCATCTTCCAGAATCACCGGAAAAAGGCGGGTGAGGGGGCCGAAAATGTAAAGACCCTGCCACTTCAAAAGGCGGCTGGCCACAGCCAACCGTTCGGCGCTGTCATGGTTGCCGCTGATGATGATAAAGGGGATTTTCCGCTTCCCCACGATTTCCTCGGTCATCCGGTCAAAAAGCTCCACCGCCTCTTCCGGCGGATAGGAGCGGTCGTACACATCGCCGGAGAGAAGGATCACATCGGGCTTCTCATCGTCCACCAGGGGAAGAAACCGGTTGTTTAAAAGCCATTCCTGGTCCTCGGTCATGCTGTGCTCCTTCAGAAGCTTCCCCAGATGCCAGTCTGCTGTATGGATAAATTTCATGACTGCCTCCTTTGTCTGATTGAAAAGAGGAATCTGCCTTTCTGCAAATTCCTCTTCTTACACTTTCCTATTTACTCTGCCGGGCAGGTAATTTTTAATCATCTCATAAAAGTCCTTTGCCCTTGCATACTGTTCATCGGCATCCTCTTTTGAAACAATAAAGAAATCGGCATAATCTGTATTATTCCGAATTTGAAAGGCCTGGCTTAGATACTTGGAGTATCGGACCTCAAATACACCGGTTTTGATGTATTCCTTTTGGAAGTAGGAAATGACACCGGCATGTTTTTTAAAGTCCACCCCATCCAATGCCAGAATGGCACGAACGGCTGTAAACATGGCATAGTAAGAACGGCCTATAGAATCTTTAAAATTATGGTGTTCCAAAAGGATATGGGCGGAGTCAAGCCTTTCTTTTGCCATTTCCATTCGATAATTCATGAGTTCCAGCCGTTTTTCAAGCAACAATGTTCACCCCTTCTCTGCTGATATTACGGTAATAGGGCACATCATCCTTGTATTTCATATACTCGTCATAGGGGATGACAACGGGGGAAATGATGATGCCGTACTCCAGCTCTAAATCGGAAGATATATCCCAGACCTGTTTCAGCTTCTGCTGCAGCTCCCTCCGGGGGCCCACTACAATGGCTGCCAGATCCAGGTCTGAATCATCGGTGAAATCGCCACGGGCGTAGGAACCGTACAGGATAATCTGTACCACGTCATTTCCGAAAACAGAGCGGTAGGCCCCTGCCACCGATTGGATGATTTTCTGTACATCCGATGCACTGCACATAGGCACTCCCCCTTTCTTTCTGTATTATATCATGGTTCCCGCAGCCCTTTCAGCAAGGCGATTTCTTTTTTATATCCCGGAAGTTCGTTCGGCGTTTCCAGGTAGAAGGGAAGGTCCTTCAGAAGGGGATGATTGATGATGCGGGCAATGGCGTCAAGGCCCAGGGTGCCCTCTCCGATTTTTTCGTGCCGGTCCTTATGGCTCCCCAGGGGGTTCTTGTCGTCGTTCAAATGGATGGCGTGAAGCCGGGAAAGGCCGATGACTTCGTCAAAGTGGCGGAGCACGCCATCCAGATCGTTCACTATGTCGTAGCCGCCGTCATATACATGGCAGGTGTCCAGGCATACTCCCAGCCGGTCCTTCCTTTCCGTTCTGTCTATAATGGATGCCAGTTCCTCGAAGGTGCGGCCCACTTCGGTGCCTTTCCCGGCCATGGTTTCCAGCAGTACATACTTTGGCAGTTCTTCCTGGTCCATGGCGTAGTTCAGCATGTCGGAAATCAGAATCGCAGCTTTTTCTACGCCCTGCTTCAAATGGGCGCCGGGGTGGAAATTGTACATACAGCGGGGCAGATGGGCCGTCTTGGCCAGGTCTTCCCTCATGGCAGTCCGCGCAAAGTCCCGCACGCCCTCCTTCGTGGAGGCGCCGTTCATGGTGTAGGCGCCGTGACAGAGGATAGGGCCGAAGTGGTGCGCTTCCATCCACCGGGCCAGCCCTTCCACGTCTTCTTCTATGAGGGGCTTGGACTTTCCGCCCCGGGGATTTCTGGGAAAGAACTGGAATGTATTGCCGCCAAGGGCGGTGGCAGTCTGTGCCATGGACAGAAAGCCTTTGGAAACAGATAAATGACATCCGATAATGAACATGGTTTTCTCCTGGTGAATAGGGGCCCTTCGCGGCCCGAAAATCAGAGGGCGCAAAAGGCTTCCGGGTTTGACAATGATTTCCCGGAGAACCCTGAAATACATTTCTCTCCTGATTATATCACGCTTGCCGGCACGCAAAGAGGCCTCCTGCTTATGTAAAGGCAGGAGGCCTCTCTTGGTTCCCGTATTCCTGTTATCCTAAAAATCCTCTGGTATTCTGGGCTTCCACCACCCGCTGCAGGGCCAGCATGTAGGCGGCCAGGCGGTAGGTGACATGATATTTTTCCTTCAATGCATATACGTCTTCATAGGCTTCTCTCATTTTCTTCTGGAGACGCTCATTGTATTCCGCTTCGGTCCAGTAGTAGCCGGTGCGGTTCTGTACCCATTCGAAGTAGGAGCCTACGACGCCGCCCACATTGCTCATCACGTCCGGCAGCACTTCGATGCCCTTCTTTTCAAAGTAAGCATCTGCTTCTTCCGTGGTGGGACCGTTAGCACCTTCCAGAATGAGGGGTGCTTTGACCTTTTCCATGGTGCTCCCGTTAAGCTGGTTTTCCAGAGCTGCCATGAAGAGCACGTCCACGTCCTGGCTGAAGAGTTCGCTGTCCGGAATGATTTCAGCCCCTTCTTCGGTGTAACCTTTCAGGGAGCGGCCGTGGGAGTTGGCGTATACATACATGGCTTCAATGTCCAGACCCCTGGGGTTGTGCCAGGTGCCGTTGATATCGCCGATGGTAGTGATTTTCACGCCTTCCTGGTGCATGAGGAGGGCACCTACGGAGCCTACATTGCCAAAGCCCTGGACTGCCATGGTAAGGTTTCGGATATCTTTGTGGTTCTTTTCACACCAGGTCTGAAGGGTGAAGAGAAGACCCCGGCCGGTAGCTTCATTTCTTCCCAGGGAACCGCCGGTGGCAAGGGGCTTGCCGGTGACCACTCCGGGCTGCCAGCTGCCGGAGAGAGCGGCGTATTCGTCGGCTATCCATGCCATAATCTGGCCGTTGGTATTCACATCCGGTGCCGGTACGTCCTTATCGGGCCCGATGATGGGGTAAATCTTCCGCACATAGCCTCGGGTAAGCCGTTCCAGTTCCCGCGCCGACAGTTTGTGAGGATCCACCCGGATGCCGCCTTTGGCACCGCCGTAGGGAATATTTCCGATGGCGTTCTTAATGGTCATCCACGCAGCCAGCGCCTTCACTTCGTTTTCATCAGACTGGGGATGGAAACGAATGCCCCCTTTGGCCGCGCCCCGGGCTGTGGAATGCTGTACCCGGTAGCCGGAGAAAACCTCCACATGGCCGTCATCCATGCGGATCGGAATGCTCACGGTCAGTTCCCTTTCCGGGTACCGTACAAATTCATAATCCTCTTTCTGGTAACCCAGTACCTGAGCTGCTTTGTCCAGCACATCAAGCATGTTTTCATAAGGATTGTAATTCGCCATAGTATGCCTCCTCGAATGAAATGATTGGGAAGGAAACATCTTTCCTGCCCGCTCCTTCTACTATAACACCGGCCGCTGATTTTGAAAACCAAGTCATGGAAGCATGAGTATTCTGTATAGATATGCCTTTCGGTGTGCCCTTGGCGGGATAGCAGGCATTGGCTGGCGGGTAACCGCTGTCCGCTGTCGGCTGTCGGCTGTCACCGTCATCTCGAGCGGAGGATTTATGAGAAGATTGTCTCGCGGTGTTTTATTCTGTCCCCCGGATGGGGGACAGTCCGGCGCAGCCGGATAAGGGGGAGTCACGCAGCGGCTAATCACCAGAGTGCTTATCATACTATATGACACAGAAAGCCAATCCCGTAACGTTGACTTTATAAGTATTGCCCGAAGGGCAATCCACAACCCTCGGGCCAAAGGCCCGTCAAACTTAAGAACCCTCCGGCCTTAGGGCCGGTCAATCCTAAGAACCTTTCCCCTTGAACCCTATGAACCCGATGGTTTTTGAATATGCCCTTCGCATCGAATTTCATTTTCCCCCTTGACGCGGACCAAATGCTATTGTATCCTATTAACATACAGAAGGCCGAAAGGCCGCAACTACATATTTTTGACAAAGATGTCTGATGATGAATGGTTCACATCAGGCTTTTTCTTTTGGACAAGGGGGCCCGGAAACATATCCGGGCCCTTTCTGCTTTCAAGAAAAAGCCGCCATTCTCTCAGACCTTTTTTGTTAAGGAGAGGGAGTGGATTTTATGAAAAAAATGGAAGCAGTCATTCGAAAGTGGCCGCTGCTTCTGGCAGCTCTGGCCACACCGGCGGTGGCCATGGCGGCGGAGCCGGAGGGAAGGTATTCATCGGTGGACACCATCTGGGTGCTTTTAGGAGCCATCCTGGTGTACTTCATGCAGCCCGGGTTCGCCATGGTGGAAACGGGGCTCACCCGAGCCAAGAATGCCGGCAACATTGTCATGAAGAATTTCATGGACTTTGCTCTGGGCACGGTCGTGTTCTGGTTCCTGGGCTTCGGTCTCATGTTCGGTACCGATATAGGCGGTATCATCGGCACGCCGGATCTCTTTGTCACCCATTTCCAGGTGCCCGATGATGCCGGTTATACACCGCTGGCCTACCTGTTCTTCCAGACTGTGTTCTGCGCTACTTCGGCCACCATCGTTTCCGGAGCCATGGCAGAACGGACGAAGTTCTCCGCCTACTGCGTATATTCCGTACTCATTTCCCTTCTGATCTATCCCATTTCCGGTCACTGGATCTGGGGCGGCGGCTGGCTTTCCGAACTGGGATTCCATGATTTCGCCGGTTCTACCTGCGTCCATCTGGTAGGCGGCGTGTGTGCCTTCGTAGGGGCATGGCTCCTGGGACCCAGAATCGGCAAGTACAATAAGGATGGCACCGTAAACGCCATCCCCGGCCACAGCATTACCCTGGCCTGCCTGGGCATGTTCATCCTGTGGATGGGCTGGTTCGGATTCAACGGCGGCTCCACCGTTTCCATGACCGGTGACAAAACCATTGAGTCAGTAGGCCATATCATGATTACCACCAACCTGGCTGCAGCCGCAGCTGCCTGCACCACCATGATTGTCACCTGGGTGAAATACGGAAAGCCTGATGTATCCATGACACTGAACGGCGGCCTGGCAGGACTGGTAGCCATTACAGCCGGCTGCGATACCGTCACCGTTCCCGGTTCCTTCGCCATCGGCATTATTTCCGGTATCTTCATCGTTTACGCCGTCGAATTTGTGGATCAGAAATTAAAAGTCGATGACCCTGTAGGTGCCATTGCCGCTCATGGTGGATGCGGCGCCCTGGGCACCATTCTGACGGGCTTCTTCTCCGAATCTGACGGTCTCCTCTATACAGGAGATCCCCATTACCTCTTCATCCAGATTCTGGGTGTGGTGGCAGTGGCAGTTTACGTATTCATTGCCATTAACATTGTATTCCGCATCATCCGCGCCACCATCGGCCTTCGTGTAAGCCCGTCGGAAGAAATCAACGGCCTGGACTTCGAAGAGCATGGCCTGGCTTCCGCCTATGCAGACTTCATGATGATTCCGGAAACCACGGAAGGAAAAATCGAAGCCGGCAAGGCTCCGAAGAATGCGGTGGAAATCCCCATGGACAAGGAAGTGCCGGACACTGTGGTTCCCAAAGAAATGCCGGCAGACGGCCATCACCTTTACTGCGTCACCATCATTACTTCGGACAAGCGTTTTGAAATTCTGAAAGCCTCCCTGGAAGCCATCGGCATTACAGGCATGACCGTTACCCAGGCCCTGGGCTTCGGCCTTGAAAAAGGACAGACCCAGATGTACCGCGGCGCTGCTGTTTCCGCCAAACTCCTTCCGAAAGTGCGGGTAGATATGGTGGTATCCAAGATTCCGCCCAGAACGATTATCGAAGTGGCTAAGAAAGCACTTTACACCGGCAAGTACGGCGACGGCAAGATCTTCGTCACCACCGTGGACAATGCAGTGAAAATCCGTACCGGCGAAGAAGGCTACGATGCCCTCCAGGACTATCCTATTGAAGACGATAAATAATGGTATACACAAAAAGAGCTGTGGTTTTCCGCAGCTCTTTTTGCGTGAGAAAGAGGACAGAGGAAATAAAGTATATACTTATTTCACAAAAGATGGAAAACTCACTTTTTCACAGACTTATTCACAGGCTGTTGATAACTTTGAAATGAGAATTCCAAATGTAGACAATCAGCGGCAAAGAGAGAGGTGTCTACTGGAGATATACACAAAAATCTGTGAATAACTGTGAACAAGTCTGGATGAAATGGGAAAAAGTGGAAAATGACAGGGGGAAGCAAGGGGCATTCAGGGATATTTCACTTGTCCACAGGAAGAAAAACTGTGAATTCACTTTTCACAGACAAAGAGACGGGAAGAAAAAAAGAGGAAAAGGTTCTGTCAAGAAAAGGTCAAGGCTGATGAATTTCGCAAAAAGAACGAGTAAAAGGGAGAATACCATAGAAAATCATGCCCTTCCTCCTGTCCATGTCCAATGGAAAGAAGAAAATCAATATAAGAATGGAAGGCTTTTTTCCGCCTGGGAGAGAAGGGGAAAAAGAAGTACCCTATATATTTTTTCACAATTTCACAGCTTGTCAGTGGAAGCTGCCCGCTATCCGCTGTCAGCTGATCGCTATCGGCTATCGCGGCTGGCCGCTGGTTGTATTCCCAAAAGGAGGGCGCATCAAACACCATTACTTCTTATGTATAATAAATGCGCCCGCAGGGCGCCACCACAACCCTTTGAACCTTTTGAACCCTGTGAACCCTCATGTGCGCATTCTGTATAGAATGCGCAAGTCAGCCGAAGTTGGCCCTTAGCCTGCCCATAAAAGGGCCTTCCTATTGTCCTATTGTCGGCTGACCGTTCGCAGGCTATCCTATTGACATTTATTCACGGACAGTTTAAAATAGCTATAATTTCAAAGAAGCAGGGAAGAGAAGAGTACCCGTGCAGGAATGGCAAAGAGAGCTCCCAGTGGTGAGAAGGAGCACAGGAAAGCATGGAGAAGATGGCCTCTGAGCTTGATATGCTGAATGGTGAAGCAGTCCGGGAGTCTCCCGTTACAGAGACAGGGTATCAAGGCATGGCCGGCGTACCTGTGAGGTCTTTCCGGTGACGGAAAGATGAAATTGGGTGGTAACACGAGGATCTCGTCCCTTAGGGGACGGGATTTTTTTATTGCATGTATGCTTTTACAAGGAGGTTTTCATTTTGCCGATTAAAATTGCCGACGGTTTGGACGCTGTTTCAGAACTGAAGAAGGAAGGGATCGTAACCATTGGAGAAAAAAGGGCTCGGACCCAGGATATCCGTCCCCTTCATATACTGATTCTGAACCTCATGCCCATTAAGAAACCGACAGAAGTACAGCTTCTCCGCCTGCTGGGGGATACGCCGCTGCAGCTGGATGTGGATTTTGCCCGTATCGCTTCCCGGGAAACAACCCATACGGACCGGTCCTATCTGGATGAAAATTACCTCACCTTTGATGATATTAAGGACAGGAAATATGACGGCTTTATCATTACCGGGGCGCCGGTGGAAAAAATGCCCTATGAGGAAGTGGATTACTGGCCGGAAATGCTGAAATATTTCAACTGGGCCGACAGCCATGTGTTCTCCACCCTCCATTTCTGCTGGGCCGCCCAGGCAGGGCTGTATCGGGACTATGGGGTGGAAAAGAGAATCCTTCCAAGGAAACTCTTCGGTATTTACCAGTACAATCTCACCTTGGCCTACCATCCGCTCCTCCGGGGCTTCGACGACCGCTATTTCATTCCCCAGTCCCGTCATACTTCCATTGACGATAAAAAAGTGGATGCCACGCCGGAACTCACCGTTCTTTCCCGGTCCGAGGAAAACGGCATCAACATTATTTCCGACAAGGAATCCCGCCGCATTTTCGTGCTGGGCCATTTTGAATACGACCTGCGCACCCTGGAATGGGAGTACAAGCGGGATAGGGAAAAGGGACTTCCCATCCGTCTGCCGGAAAATTACTATCCCTACGATGATCCCCAGGAAAAGCCCCGCTTCGTATGGTGCAGCTATGCCCATCTGTTTTACCATAACTGGCTGAATTTCGTATACCAGGAAACGCCCTACAGTCTGGACAATCTCATGCCTTTCAATGTACATAATCCACTCCACGGGAATTAATGGGCTGGTGATCTAGTGAGCTAGTGTACTGGTGGGGCAGTGAGGCAGTGAGACAGTGAGACAGCTATCCGCTATCGGCTGTCGGCTGTCCGCTGGGCCGTATTCCCGAACGTGGGGAGATGGCAGACAGTCAAATTTCCGCTGACCGCTGTGGGCTGTCTGCTTCCCGCCTGGCACCGTCATTCTGAACGTAGTGAAGAATCTCGGTGAGTACCGCTAATGGCTCCTGCTAGCTCACTAGTCCACTAGTCCACTAGTTCACTAAAGAATACCAGTCGGCGGGAAGACATCAGACTATCAGACGACAGACATCAGACAACAGTATTCTCGAACGCAAGAGGGTTCAGGCACCTTTGGTGCCCGGGTTCAAGCCGCCGTCGGGCTGCGCCCTGGGCTACGGTCAGGCGGTAAGGTGCTCGCTTAATGGGCAGGCCATGCTCGCATATGAGCCTGACTTGCGGTTCCTATGCAGGAACCGCACAAGTTCCGCCCGGAATCGGCTCCGCCTTTCGGGCTGGTTCAAAGGGGAGTTATAAAGCCCACGCCATGGAGTCAGGGTGAGCGCCTGCGGCGCCATTTTATAATGCGCCCGAAGGACGCTACCACAACCCTCTGAACCCTCTGAACCCTCACGCCCAAAGGGCGTGTCCATGAGCCTTTTTTTAGATAGGAGGATTCCTATGAAAAAACTATTTCTTTTCTTAGCTCTGCTTCTCGGTATTACGGCGGCCGTGACAGGCTGTGGACAGGAGAAACAGACATCGTCCGTTCTTCGGGTGGGCATGGATGCAGCCTATCCGCCCTTTGGTTTCCAGAATATGGACACCAAGGCCTATGAAGGTTTTGATGTGGACATTATCAATGCCATTGCGAAGGAAGAGGGACTCTCCACGGAAATCAGAAATGTGAATTTCGACGGTCTCATTCCGGCCCTGAAGTCCGGCGACCTGGATGTGGCCATCAATGACATTACAGTTACCGAAGACAGGAAGCAGTCTGTCGATTTTTCCAAACCCTACTACATTGCCGGTCTGGGCGTAGTGGTGAGGAGCGACAATCAGAATATCCGGTCAAAGGCTGACCTCTCCGGTAAAACCCTGGGCGTCACCATCGGCTCCACAGGAGAAGAGGCGGCCCGGAAAATCGAAGGGGCTCATGTCCGCACCTACAGCACCCTGAGCGATGCATTCCTTGACTTGAAACAGGGTGCCGTGGATGCCGTGGTCAATGATATCCCCACCAATGAATACTACGTGGCGAAAACGGAAGACCATTCCGTTAAAACCGCACCGGTGGCCCTGTCTACCGAGTACCTGGCCATTGCAGTGAAGAAGGGAAATAAGGACCTTCTCACCAAAATCGACGATGGCCTGGCCAAAATCAAGAAAAACGGAGAATTTGCGAAAATTTATAAAAAGTGGTTTGGTAAAGAACCGCCGGAAGAAATTGTGAAATAGTGGGCTAGTGGACTAGTGGGACCTTGACTGCTGTGGGCTGTCGGCTTTCCGCCGAGCACCGTCATTCTGAACGCAGTGAAGAATCTTGGTGAGTACCGCTAATGGCTCCTGCTAGCTCACTAGTCCACTAGTCCACTAGTTCACTAAAGAATACCAGTCGGCGGGAAGACATCAGACTATCAGACGACAGACATCAGAAAACAGTATTCTCGAACGCAAGAGGGACAATCCTGCCGCCTTTGGCGGCATACAAAACTCATCGCCCCCTAAAGGGTGGCAAAGGAAAGCGCCTTAATGGGCAGGCTAGGCGCCTTACTTCGCCCCACGTGGAGGTCCTATGCAGGACCTCCACAGGGGACTATAACCCGTGCTTACTGCAGAGCGAGGAAATGCACCCCTTTTGGTGGCTGGCGCCACCACCTTCCCCCCGGCGGGGGGACTTTATTCTTCGCTATGCGTTAGCTTTATTCTGCCCCCGCTTGCGGGGGAAGTCCGGCGAAGCCGGATAGGGGGAGGCGAGCGTAGCGAGCCAATCCGCAGAATGCTTATCATGCCATATGACACAGAAAGCCAATCCCGTAACGCTGACTTTATAAGTATTGCCCGAAGGGCAATCCACAACCCTCGGGCCAAAGGCCCGTCAAACTTAAGAACCCTCCGGCCCATAGGGCCGGTCCATCTTAAGAACCTTTTTCACAACCTTTTTGCACAACCCTTCTACACAACCTGCGGCATCCGCCGCGTCCCTTTGTGCCCAAAGGGCGGAAAAATCCTCTGAAACCGGCCGCGAAGCGGTCATTGATAAAGGAGCTATTATGATAGAAGACATCTTAAAAAAATATCCATTCATCGTGCTGGACGGCGCATTTTCCACAGAACTGGAAAGGCAGGGCTTTTCTATTAATGATGAGCTTTGGAGTGCTATCGCCCTCTATGAAAGACCGGATCTGGTGAAGGCGGTGCATCGTTCCTATTTCGATGCCGGAAGCGACATTGTCACCAGCGCCAGCTACCAGGCCACCCTGGAAGGCTTTGAGAAGAAAGGCTTCTCCCGAAAAGAGGGAAGGGAGCTCCTGATCCGCTCTGTGCAGCTGGTGCAGGAGGCCAGGGATGAGTTCCTGGCAGAGTCATCGCCGGAAAGAAGGCCGGTGCCCCTGGCAGCGGCTTCCGTGGGACCCTATGGCGCTTTCCTGGCCGACGGCAGCGAATACAAGGGCCATTACGGCAAGACAAGGGAAGAACTGGCCGATTTCCACCGGGAACGCCTGCATATCCTGGCGGAAGCAGGTCCTGATATCTTTGCCTGTGAAACCATTCCCTGCCTTCTGGAAGCTCTGGCAGAGACAGACGTGCTGTCGGAAATCAAGAACGCTTCCGCTTGGGTTTCCTTTTCCTGCAAAGACGGCCTCCATACCTGCGGCGATGATTACATCGGCGACTGCGCCAAAGTCCTTGACCCCATCCCCTGCGTAAAGGCTATCGGTGTGAACTGCACAGCGCCGGAGTATGTGGAATCCCTGATTCTGGAAATCAGGAAATATACTTCAAAGCCTGTGGTGGTCTATCCCAATTCCGGTGAACATTACGACCCCTCTGGCAAGACCTGGGGAGGGGCGGCAGCGGATTATGCAGACTTTGTGAAAATCTGGCAGAAAGCCGGCGCCCGCCTCATCGGCGGCTGCTGCCGCACCACGCCGGAAGATATAAAGAAAGTGGCAGCTTTCCGGCAGGAACTGATGGGACAGCAGTGGGACTGATGACCGGATGACCGCTATCGGCTGTCCGCTGTCGGCTATCGGCTATCGGCTGTCGGCTGGCTGTATTCCCGAACGCGGGAGACGTCAGACTGTCAGACATCAGACATACTTTATTCCCGACAGCAAGAGGGTTCAGGCGCCTTCGGCGCCCGGGTTCTATCGTTCGTGTGCTTCGCACCGAACGATGGGTTCCGCCCGCAGAGCGGGCTGGTTCAGAGGGGAGTTATAAATGCTGTGTAAGTCCTGCATAGGACTTACAAGTCAGCCAAAGCTGGTTTCTAGGGAAGCACTGCCTATGGCAGCGAAAACCTTCACAACCGGGCTGGCGCCCGATGGAAATGCACCCCTTTTGGTGCTGACGCACCACCTTTCCCCCGGAGGGGGAACTTTTCTTGCCGCTTAGCTCTTGGCCTTATGAGCACCACAAAGTATCATGCTGCTAAAATCTCCCCCTCCGGGGGAGACGTCGCCGCAGGCGACAGAAGGGGTGCATTTCCCATGTGGAGACCCTGCAGAGGGTCTCCAAGTCGGGCGAAGTTGGTCCCTGGCCTGCACATAAAAGGACTTTCCAATAAATCGCCCGACCGATGCCGCAGGCGCGGTTTTACGGTTTTGCCGCCGACAGGCGGCATTATAAACTCATTGCCGCAAAGCGGCAATCCACAACCCTCGGGGCCAAAGGCCCCGTCAATCTTAAGAACCCTCCGGCCCATAGGGCCGGTCAATCCTAAGAACCTTTTCCCATCATGCGGAACCTTTTGAACCTTTTCCCCTCATCATGTATAATAAAGCCATCATAGCGAGGTCTTAGTATAAAGGAGCAGTGAATCATATGCAGGGCGGCGACGCAGACGAGTTTATTGATTATCTGAATGACGGGGAGGCTTCCGTGCGGCACCGGGGGTATGTGTACCGGTTCTCGGGGCTGAAATTTCATCCCGGAAGAAATACCTACAGTATCAGTGTGGAGAAGTACCGGTTTTCCAAGGAGCCCTTTGAGGAATTCATGGAGCTGGTCTACTATTATGAATCCGATGATGGCGATGATGTGCTGAACCATGTGACGGAAGATATTCTCTGGGACGGGAAAACCTTCTATGAGTTGGAAAAGGCACTGACCTGGATTGACTGGTAGTAAAATTTCTCTTGACTTCATGATTTCCCGATGGTATATTTAATGCAACTTCATAAAGGCAGTGAAGAGAAGAGTACATGAAATGGTCCGGCCAAGAGAGCTCCGTTGGGTGAAAGGGAGTGCGGACGGTTTGATGGAAGATGGCCTCTGAGCCTGGTGCGCTGAATGATGAAGCGGCCCGGGAGCTCCCGTTACAGAGACAGGGTATCAAGGCATAGTCCGGCGTACCTTATGAGACCGATGAAGTGATTCATTGGTGAAATTGGGTGGTAACACGGTCCTCCGTCCCTTTCGGGACGGGGGATTTTTGTTTTGTATATTTTTAACATATTATATGCAGGAGGTTTTATTATGAACTGGAAGAAAACATTAGCCCTTTCTCTGGCAGCCCTGGCAGTGGCCGGCGCCATTTCCGGCTGCGGCGGTGACAAGAAGGATGCCAAGGCGCCGGCAGAAAAGAAGGAAATCACCGTAGGCATTACACCGGGTTATTCTGAAAAGGTTATGGAATTTGTGGCCCAGGAAGCAGAAAAACAGGGGCTCAAGGTGAATATCAAGTCCTTCTCCGACTACGTGACTCCGGACCAGGCCCTGGCTGCCGGTGATATCGATCTGAACTCCTTCCAGCACGGTCCCTTCCTGGAAGCCTTCAATGAAAAGAATGGTACCAAGCTGGTTTCCATCGGAAATACCTACCTGGCACCGCTCCGCATTTATTCCAATAAAATCACCGACATTAAAGACGTTCCCGACGGCGCCAAGGTGTCCATCCCCAATGACCCCTCCAACGGCGGCCGCGCCCTGCTTCTCCTGGACCATCAGGGCCTGCTGAAACTGAAGGAAGGAACGGACCCCACCAAGGCAGTGGTAGGCGATATTGCTGAAAATCCGAAGAACCTGCAGATCGTGGAACTGGAAGCAGCCCAGCTGCCCCGCTCCCTGGATGATGTGTCCATTTCCGTCATTAACGCAGGCTATGCGAAATCCGCCGGCCTGGATTCCAAGAAAGCCCTGGCCACCGAAGATAATACATCTCCCTATGTGAACATCATCGCTGCCAGAGAACAGGATAAGGATAACCCCACCTATCAGAAATTCGTGAAGATTTTCCAGAGCGATGCGGTGAAGAAATACATTAATGATAACTTCAGCGACGGACTGATTCCGGCATTCTGATGGACCGGAGGGTCCAAGGGGTGACAGGCCTTCGGCCTGAGGTTTGACCGGCCCTTTGGGCCCGAGGGGGCTTAAGTTTGACGGGCCCTTTGGGCCCGAGGGTTATGGTATCGCCCATGGGGGCCACTGGGTGGCCCGGGTTCAGAGGGTTCAGTAGGTTCTGCCTGCCTTTGGCAGGCGGGTTCAAAGGGTGTGGTGGCGGCTCGCGCCGCAAATATAAAAAGGGCGCCGCTGCCGCCAGCGGCATTCAAACTCCCCTCTGAACCAGGCCGGAAGGCGAAGCCGATCCCGGCCCGAACCTTAGCCGCCCAGGGCGTTAGCCCGATGGCGGCTTGAACCCGGGCGCTGCCGGCGACTGAACCCTCTTGCTTCCGGGAATACAGCTGCCCATAACATATGACTCAAAAACATATGACTCAAAAAACAGCACCGACCGGCGCTGTTTTTTCGTGTTACAATGAAGAAAAAGGAGGTCATCATGCTTATTCCCTACGCGGCTCCGGCGGAGCCATTTCATAAAGAAACGGAAATTAAAAAATCCATTTTCATTGCCCACCTGGTGCCGGTGAATTCGGAAGAAGAAGCCCAAAAGACGCTGGAAGGCTTCCGGAAGCAGTACAAAGATGCCACCCATAACTGCTATGCCTGGCGCATCGGTACGGAAAGAGTGCTGGAAAAATCGGGGGACGACGGCGAACCGTCAGGCACCGCCGGCCATCCCATGCTCCATGTGCTGCAGATGCAGAAGCTCACCAACCTTCTGGCCGTGGTGACAAGGTACTTCGGCGGCATCAAGCTGGGAGCCGGGGGGCTTACCCGTGCCTACAGCTCCACCCTGGCCGATGCGGTAAAGGAAGCGCCCATCGTCCTCTACACCCCCCATGTACGCTATCGCCTGACCATACCCTACGGCGCCGTTGGAGGCTTTGAAAATTATATAAAGGATAAGGACATTATCGTCAGGAAACGGGATTTCACCGACAAGGTGGTGCTGGAATTCCTCTGCCTTCCGGAAAACGGAGAAAAGCATATCCGCTTCTTCACCGACCTCACCGGCGGAAAGGCAGTGATAGAGGATATAGGGGAAGAGTATGTGAAAATGAAAAGGGAGATAGTGAACTAGTGAGCTAGTGAGCTAGTGTACTAGTGGGACGGTGGACTAGTGAGACAGTGTGACCGCTATCCGCTATCGGCTGTCGGCTGTCGGCTGTCGGCTATCGGCTGTCGGCTGTCGGCTATCGGCTGACGGTTGACGGCTGACGGCTGTCCGCTGGACGGTATTCCCGAACGCGGGAGACGTCAGACTGTCAGACATCAGACATACTTTATTCCCGACAGCAAGAGGGTTCAGGCGCCTTCGGCGCCCGGGTTCTATCGTTCGTGTGCTTCGCACCGAACGATGGGTTCCGCCCGCAGAGCGGGCTGGTTCAGAGGGGAGTTATAAATGCTGTGTAAGTCCTGCATAGGACTTACAAGTCAGCCAAAGCTGGTTTCTAGGGAAGCACTGCCTATGGCAGCGAAAACCTTCACAACCGGGCTGGCGCCCGATGGAAATGCACCCCTTTTGGTGCTGACGCACCACCTTTCCCCCGGAGGGGGAACTTTTCTTGCCGCTTAGCTCTTGGCCTTATGAGCACCACAAAGTATCATGCTGCTAAAATCTCCCCCTCCGGGGGAGACGTCGCCGCAGGCGACAGAAGGGGTGCATTTCCCATGTGGAGACCCTGCAGAGGGTCTCCAAGTCGGGCGAAGTTGGTCCCTGGCCTGCACATAAAAGGACTTTCCAATAAATCGCCCGACCGATGCCGCAGGCGCGGTTTTACGGTTTTGCCGCTGACAGGCGGCATTATAAACTCATTGCCCCTAAAGGGGAAACGACTCACTACATTTTGTGCGTCGCTGACGCTCCTACAAAATGTGTTCGCTGTGCACCGCAAAGCGGCAATCCACAACCCTCGGGCCAAAGGCCCGTCAAACCTAAAAACCCTCCGGCCCCAAGGGCCGGTCCATCTTAAGAACCTTTTTCACAACCTTTTTTTGCAACCCTTCTACACAACCCGCCGCCGACAGGCGGCCACAACCTTCGGCCCGGAGGGCCGTCAACCTTTCCCTTCACAACCCTTTTATACAACCTACGGCGAAGCCGTGCCCCTTTGCGCCTAAAGGCGCTCCCCTCTTCATTTTCCCCATTGACATCCCTCTCCAATGCGTGTATACTACTTTCTAACTAAAAAGTACCTGCATGGAACGAGACAGAAATGACGGAATCCCTTTCAGAGATCCGGTGGATGGTGAAAACCGGAAGGCGCTGTCGTTTTACTCACTCGCGAGCTTCCCGGCCGAACGGAGTAGGCCTGGCGGATGTCCCCGTTATGGATAGGCCCGACGCAATGAAAACTGTTCATTGATGCGGCAGAGTGATAAGTACAAGGTGGTACCGCGCAAGGATGCGCCCTTCAGAATTGATTTCTGATGGGCGCTTTTTGATTTCCTGCAGGGATGGTACAAATGAAGGAGTGAAGCAGTATGGAAGAGAAAAAAGGTATTTTTGGAGGGGCCCTGGGGAGGATGATTCTTCCCGGCATTATCCTGCAGTCCGTGCTCATCGGCGGCGGGTATGCCACAGGCCGTGAAATCGTGGAGTACGGCGCCAAGTTCGGTGCCATGGGCTGGCTTTCCGGGCTGGCTACATTTGTAGGATTCGCCCTGGTGGCTATTCTGTCTTTTGAACTCATCCGCCTTTATAAAGTGTATGATTTCAAATCGTTCCTGAAGGAGTTAATCGGGCCCCTGTACCATGTATTTGATCTGGTGTACCTGCTTTTCATGGTTATCATCATTGCCGTCATGTCTTCTGCCACCGGCGCGGTGGTGGAGCAGATGACGGGGCTGAATTACTGGTACGGTGTCGGTGCCATTACGGTGATTGTAGGTGTGCTCAACTATTATGGGGAAAAGATTATTTCCTATTTTGAAACCATTGGCACCGTGCTTCTTTACATCGGTTATATTTCCTTCTCTGTGCTGGTCATCAGCCATGGGGGAGGCCATATTTCCGAGGTCATGGCATCCGGCGATCATTCCTTTGTGCCCGATGCCACTGTGGGAGCTGCCCTTTGGACAGGCATTCTCTACATGGCTTATAACCTGGTGGTTTTTCCGGCATCCTTCTTCACCATCAAGGCCCAGAAGAGCCGCAAGGATACCATTATCAGCGGCATCATTGCAGGCCTTCTCATGATTATCCCCTGGTTCATGACCTACTATGCAGTCATGGCCTTCTACCCCGACAAAGCAGTGCTGGCATCGCCGGTGCCCTGGGTGGCTATGATGCAGGCGGACAATGCGCCGGGCTGGCTGCTTTTCCTCTTCAGCATCGTCATGGGCTGGACTCTGATTGAAACGGCCACCGGTATTATCCATGCCATGCTGGAACGTGTGGACAGGGGTCTTACGGATACGGGAAGAAATCCCCTCACCCGTCAGCATCGCGGCGCGCTCACTGTCATTATCCTGGTGATTTCAGTGGCCTTCGCTAAAATCGGCATTATCGACCTCATTGCCAAAGGCTACAATGCCCTGGCCTATGCCTTCATCCTTCTCTACCTGGTTCCCCTTCTCACCGTCGGTGTTTACAAGATTATGAAGAAATCTTCCGGTAAAGAAGAAACAAAAGTAATTCCTGCAGAAATAGCCAAATAACGGCAGCAAAACGGCGCCTTGGAAAGGGCGCCGTTTTTTTAGTATCGGCGGCTGCAGGGTGTGTCCAAGGGTAAGAAGCAAAAATGACACAGGCCGCCGATTGGCGGTCAGGACCGCGATGGGGGGCAAATCGGTACTCTGCCCCGTACACCCTTTTGCCTCTTCGAGGCATTTCCCCTCAAGGGGAAACGAGAAGTATGGAGAGGAAAAACAGAGAGTCATATATTTCATGTACCATTCCGCAGTTTCCCCCTTTGGTGGCTGGCGCCACCACCTTTCCCCCGCAAGCGGGGGCACTATGGATGCTTAGCCATGAGGCCATGTCTCTACAGGAAAGCATAGAGCGATTTATTCTGTCCCCCGGATGGGGTGGCAAGGGAACACGATTCGTAAGGGAGCAAAGCGACCTGAGAATCGTGTGACACGCTTTCCCGTGGAGAAAGTCTGGCGCAGCCGGATAAGGGGGAGCCGCGCAGCGGTTAATCACCAGAATGCGTATCATGCCATATGACACAGAGAGCCAATCCCGTAACGTTCTTGCGTCCCCTTTAGGGGAAGAGGGCCACGAAGTGGCGAAGGGGTGGACGGTGGTAATCCTGATTATGATACTCGATGTGGACGTGACCGCCGAAGGCGGCATTATAAAATTTGCGGCGAATCCGCTACTACAACCCTCGGCCTGAAAGGCCGTCAAACTTAAGAACCTTAAGAACCTTCGGGACGAAGTCCCGTCAACCCTCACACCGAAGGTGTGTCCAATGAACCTTCACACCAAAGGCGTGTTCAAAGGTAAGAAGCAAAAATGACACAGGCCGCCGATTGGCGGTCAGGATAGCGATGGGGTGTCAAATCGGTGCTCTGCCCCGTACACCCTTTCCCGCTTCGCGGGACTTCCCCTCAAGGG
>ERZ1023650.81-NODE-81-length-22101-cov-27.323914_pt1 | contig 22101 bp, 14 predicted proteins | sample MGYA00380337_ERZ1023650 | MGnify/ENA primary metagenome ERZ1023650 (study PRJEB33179, sample SAMN07449042) | human gut metagenome | biome: Human-gut; feature: Human associated habitat; material: Faeces | host: Homo sapiens | place: India:Kasaragod | collected...
CTTTGCCAGTTCCTTTAATAAGTTGAAGTCAACTTGCGGAACAGTTATAGTTGTTTTTATATTATTTATAGCTACATCCATATTGCTTTCCTTTTAATGTTATTTTAAATGATGCCGCAAAGATACGATTTTTCTCTTTAATATCCAAATGTTTAAGTGAAAAATACTTGATATGAATGAGAAAAAAATAAGTTTGCAAATGTACTGGTCGCAATTTGCGACCGGTTTGCTTTTATCTTGATTTTCTATGTTATTTGCCATCTGCTTACGCTTTATAAGGTCAGGTCGTGGACGCAATATTGCTATTCGCTGGCAAAGATACGATTTTTCCTCGTAACTTCCAAGTTTTTTAGGGAAAATGTAGGGAGGGTGATAAAGAAAAAAATAGGCGACTCCCGGAATGGAGAGTCGCCTATTGAATATTGTTGTTTCGATGATGAAACGAAGGATTATTTATTCTTTGATTTCCCAATGGCCTCCAAATGTAGAAGAACCAACACGCTCTATTCTTTTTTGAGCCTTTAGCTTTTCTATGTGTTTTTGTATTGCACTTGCCTTGATACCTATTTTGTCCACGAGTTCTTGTCTTGTTATATACGGATTGTCTTTTATTAATTCAAAAACTTTTTCAATGGTTTTTGGTAATCCAGTTTGACCACCAGTTTGACCACCAGTTTGACCACCAGTTTGACCACCAGTTTCATTAGGAATAGGTAATCGTAGTTCTACCTCTTGTAACTCGTATTTATCTATTAATTCAGGCTTACCCCAACCTGCCTTTTGCCAAGCAGAGATAATTTTAGGAAATCCAGAACCTATATTCTCACCATATCCTATCATACGGAGCATATTCTGTATTCTTGGGTTGCGTGCTTTTGAAACCCCACCTTCATAGATGTTTTCTATCGGAAGTTTCAAATTTCCAGGATTCCGTAAGCATAGGCAGTCATCATGCTTTTCTATTCTTAAGATACCACTATCCAAGAATAGGTCAGAGTGAATAATCGAGTTGGTAAATCCTTCTCTTACAGCTTTCATTTGTGGTGTGTCATCTACACGCTGATAACCTTCCATATGAAAAGGGTGAGGTAAGTCGAATGTCAACTTAGGCATAACAATTCTAAAGAATTGATACAAGTTGTTCTCCCAACGCCCATCGTAAGTTAGTCTGTCTCTATATCTTTCCTCACCTTCTAGATGGCTCATGTCGAGATAGTCCATGCGAAAATTTCCAAATCGCTCCCTTATGGCTAACCCTGTTCCAAACATCATTAGTCCTGCTACCGTCAGTCCTTCTTTTCCTGTTTGTCTATTCTTAGTATATCCACCTAAAAGTCGCAAGAATTCTTTATCGTCCTTATCGTTCCATTCATGGTCGGCATTTAGTATTCTGAATTGATTACGGTAACCATGGAGTGTATTTGTATCAATGTCATCCAGAGTAAAACCATCTAGTAATCCTCCGTCATTGCCATCTTCGTTAGCATCACGAATCATGGCTCTTACTTCCATTTCTGTGCAATGGTAATCACCTTCATGGTTGCGTTTGAAGGAACCTTTGTAAGGATTTTCATTTAAGAAGACAGGCTTCATTCGCCAATCTGCTTGTGGCACGTGGATACATATAATAGATTTCCCGTCTATTGTATTTACCTCTACATCTGAGTCAAGCAAAATGTTTCTATTTACTTTGTTACTATTGATGGTGTTCCATAAATCAGAGATAAGCTTAGGGATATTGTCAACTCCGATGATAGTAAAACGTTTGGCAACATCCGTTTCTTTTCTATTTTCGTCTATACCTAATAATATATAGCCACCAATAGTGTTGGCAAAAGCGGAATATGACTCCCAAACAGATTTTGGGAGCTCCGTCTTTGCTTTTTTGCATTCCAGGGTAAGTCGTTCGCCTTGGGCAAGCATTTGCTTAATTTCTGTTTCTGTCATGCCTTGTCTTTGTTAGTTGGTGGCAAAGATACGACTTTTCCTCGTAACTTCCAAGGTTTTTGAAAAAAATGTAGGGATGATAATAAAGAAAAAATGAGGGTTTCTTTTCGGGGCACCTGCATAAACCTGTGTTTAGGCATAAATGTTAGTAAGTCTAAACAGGAAGAACTTGGGAAGCCTTTCTTACGATTGACGTTTTGCGGAGCCGCTTATCATTATATTACGGTTGTACAACTAAAAGGTGTTGTCACTAGGCTCAGCAGAGGTGCTGACTGCAGTCAGCAGACCTGCTGACTAGGCTCGGCAGAGCTGCTGAGCCTTGTGGCAATGTCTGAGAAGGTATATTCCACAGGGCAGACGCATTAAATATTTTACACCAAAAGATACAAGTTATCACATTATTATATATATATGCATCATCTTTCATAGAAGACAAAGAATGCGAATTCAACAAGCAAGTGCAAAAATCCATCCCATTGTCTGTTGTTATGGACTTTATTTTTCCTGAAAATTTTATACCTTTGTGTCATGAAAAATCAAGGACAATTAGCGTTGGCACAATTAATTCTGCCATCAGAGATACTTTCAAATTTTGAAGTAATACGTGTAGAAGAAGAGGCATCCCTTATTCGCATCTATCTTGATGAATCAGTTAAGGCTGATTATAAAGAGAACCCTTTGATTGAATCTAAAGGGTTCTGTGATGCCGTAACTATCCTTAACTTCCAAGGATTTAGGGAAAAAATACTTGAAAAGGGGGAGGAGAAAAAGAAAATAGGCGGCTCCCGGAATTGAGAGCCGCCTATAATGTATTAATAAAATAAATGCTTATTCTGCAACAGCAATGATAGCATACTCGTTAGTAATATCGTTGAAGAAGATACGATACTTACCTGCAGTTGCAATCTTGATATCTGAGCTGCCACCATCGTTGAACAACTTACCTGTAGAAGTGAACTCCTGATCTGCTGTGTAACCCCAGTTTCCACCTGCATTCCAAGCATGATTACCACGAATCTTGAAACCACCTACAGGGAGAGTTGTTTCGATAAACCAGTTGTGAGGAGTAACCTGGGTCATGTCAACGTCGTCATTGTCCCCCCATTTGCCACCAACTCCGATAAGACTAACATTTTCGAATTCGGTAGGATTCTGATTCTCAAGCTTAGTCCACTTGTAGGTCATGGTAGAGAAGTCGGCTGTGAACGTATAGAATGAGCCTGGTTCCGGGCATTTTATAGCATTGCTTCCAGCCAACGAGCCTTTTACAGATTGATCACCATCTACCTTTGTACCAAAAGCGTTGTCCCAGGTGCCAAAGTCGCTGCCCTTCCAAATCTTCAGGTTTGCATCACTATTCCATTGAGTTGTATAGCTCTGAACCACAGCTGATTCTGCATACATGAGACAGGTTTTGCCTTCAGCTTTGTCAGACCATCCCTGTAATTTACCAACAAGATAATATTCTGATGCGAGTTGTTCGATGGAATAAGTGTAGTCCATCATGTTGATTGTCATCTTATAGGTACCAGCCTTTGCAATCTTACCTGCTTGAGCCTTTTCACCTTTTGAAGTGGTAGTAAGAAGTGTACCACTCATTGCGTCATCACCGTCGTTTTCTACACCAACAACACCCTTAGGATTGTTTTCTACTTCCCAAATATTACCAGTATCTACATTACCCTGTGGAATGATCTTCCAGTATTGATTGTCTTCTTTAGTAGTAAACACGAGGGTAAATACTGGATCTTCATAAACGTCTTTTTCTGAGTGAATGAATTTGAGATTGGTATCCAAATTCCAATCTGTCATTTGGCCAACCATATAGTAGCCAGAGTCAATGAACGGAGCCTTTGGAGTCATCGCAAGGTTAAATTCACCAGCATCAATAAGAACAGCATCACCATTTTTCATCGCATTTAAATAAACATGGGTAACAAAAGAGTGAGCTATAGGACGCTTGCCATAATAAGATTCTATTACTTCTGAAAGATCTGCAACAGCGGACTTACCCTCAATGCTTGAATTAACGGTTTTCTTGATTGCATTATCTCCTCCTTGAGGCATAATCTCTAAGCGAGCATTCTCAAGTGTAAAACCTTCAGGAAGAGCTGCTTCGCTCAATGTGAAGGTGCTGACACTATCTGTTGTCACATTGGCAAAGTCGATGTCCTGAACTACTTGTGTTGCAGTAAAACCAGGAATCGTGATGGCTTCTTCCTCTGGATTGTGCTGTGGTTGAGCCCAATCATCGTAGTCGCCGTTGCAGCTGGCAAGTGTAACACTTGCCAAGACTGCTAAGCTATATAAAATTTTCTTTTTCATTTTGCTTTCATCTTAAATTATTTAACTTCAGCTTTATTTGTATCAAAGTTGACATACAACTTCTTGCCAGGGGTGGTAGTTACAGAGTACTCATTACCCATGGTCTCAGCCCAGTTGTTTGGCATATTCTTTATACGCCAGAATACTTCGCCCTTGTGAATAGTGAACTCTGTGCTATACCAGTTGATGTCACCGACCTTGACAGCAACACGAAGTTCGCAGCCGGCTGCGAATGCAGGAGAAACCCAATCACCACTTGGATCGTCTGGAGGTGTCAGAGCATTTTCGTCAGCAAAGCCCCAATCGGTTTGACCAATACAAGCACCAATCAGGCAAACCTGAGTCTTGTAAACAGTCAGTGTCCAGTTGATGTTCTTCTTGTCTTTGGAAATCTTACCCTTGAAGTGGAGAGTGTACCAACCTGCGTTGGCAACCTTGAGGTTTTGGTCGTTACCTGCAGTGATACCTGCACCAGCTTCATCAACGATTTCCTTGATTTGGTTGATGCCGAGTTTGTCATTGATCTCGGTACCCCAATTGAATTCGCCACCAGCTGGCACGTAGATGATACCATAGTAGTTGCCCTCCAAGCCTTCTACCTGTGGAATAGACTTCCAACTCTCCCATGGTTTCTGGATAGAACTTCCAGTCAAGAAGAGGTTTTCTGTGAACTTAGCGTCAGGAATAGTAGCCTTCACAGAAGGCAAGGTGATGACATTTGAATAGGTCTCGCCCAAGGTTTGATTCAAAGTACCGCCAATGACTGCACGAAGGCGGATATAAACAGACATCTTCTCTGGAATATTTGCTTCAGGATTGGCAGCCCGGAAGAGAGATACAACAGCTTTGTTTGCTTCGTATGCATTAAAATCCAAACTGCTTGGATTCTCTGCGTATGTCGCCAACTCTTTATGAGTGACTGTAGGGTCGCTGACGAATGCAGGGTCGATAGAAACCTGTGCATAATACTTCACAGGGTAAGGTACTCCACCATAATTTGGCTGAGAGCATGTCAGTACCAAGTTTTTTGCACTGTTGAGGTCGTAGGTATTGTTTTCTGCAAGAGCAGGAATGTTCAATACAAATCCCTCAGCAAGATGACTCAGGTCCAATGAAGGGTTGCTGTCTCTGTCTTCATCACAGGATGTAAAGAGCAAAGGGAGTACCAATGCTGGCAGCAACATGAATTTGAATATCTTTTTCATAATTGATTTCATTTAATTAAATCTTGTTTCCAAACAATTAATATTTTGGGTTCTGATGCATGTTAGGATTGTTTTTGATCTCATTGTCTGGAATAGGATAGACGTCATAGTATGCAGGAATACCTGCGCCATTTTCTGCACCACCCTTGTAACTCCAGAGATACTTAGAACCAGTGAACAAGCCAAAGCGAACCAAGTCTGAACGACGGCGACCTTCCATATAGAACTCACGGCACCATTCATCGATAAGAGTCTGCTCATCTACTGATGTAGCTTTCGAGACACGGTTGGCACGGTCCTGAACCTTCAGGATGTCATCCAAACCATCCTGACCAAGGCGATACTTAGCCTCTGCACGGGTCAGATAGATTTCTGCCAAACGGAACACAGGAAAGTCGGTATCAGAATAGTTCTGGTCGTGCTGTGTGGTACCATCTGCGTGGAGATTGCTCCACTTTACAAAAGACGCACCATTCAGAGGACCTGTGATAGCCTCACCAGGATTGATTGTACGAACTTTGCCTTCTTCGCAGCCACCTACACCCATATATAACAGGGCACGATCGTCTCCAGCCTTTGCGATCACGTCAGCAGTGCCGATACCCTTCTCGCTATCTTTTGCAATCACCTCTTCTTTTGAAGGATTTTTCAAGACATCACCAACTGTAGCCATAGGGATGTCCTTCTTGTTAGGGAAGAACTTCTCAACCATGTTTTCGCGGGCAAACATACATTTCCATGGGTCACCTGTGCTTGCATAAGGCATACCAGCGATAGTGGATGCCGATACGAGGTAAGTGGTACCTGCATACGCACGGGCCTTCAAACCATCCTGACGGATAGGGAAGATGATTTCCTTCATAGCCTCTGGGTTGCAGTCATTGTCGCCCATAAACAACTGCTGATAACCGCTATAGCCATTCTTTTCTGCACGACAAAGATCGTATTTACCGCTGTTGATAATCTTGTCGCAATAATCGATAGCCTTCTGGTAGTCCTTCACCTTACCATCGGTATAAACTTCAGAGTTAAGAGCCAAGCGGGCATGAAGTGCGTATGCTGCGCCACGGTCGGCACGTCCGAAATTCTGACTGTTATTATAAGCACCCACCTCAGCCATCAGAGGCTCAATGGTGGTCAACTCATTATCCAACCAGTCGTAGAGATCCTTTCCCTTTTTCTCGGTAGGGAGGCTATCGTCGAAAGTGAGCTTGAATGGAGCCCTGCGATACAGGTCAAGGAAATAATAGTAGTTCAGTGCACGGAGGAAGCGAACTTCTGCGATTTGGTCTTCGCTCAGGCTACCTGACTGCTCGGAAATAAACTGGTTGTACAGGGTAATGTCGAAAATGAGACGCTGGTATGCCCAGTTTACACGGTCATTACTGCTATTCCAACTTAAATTGGTGATAGGAGCGATGGCATTATCGGCCTGATATGCCCATGCTGTCTCGTCAGTCATCAACTCTTGCAGGTTGAAAATGGTACGGATGAATCCGCTCTCACCCTCATCGCAACTCAAGTCTGCTGAACCAGCAGGACCTTTCTGTCCAGTAAGACCAAGAGTAGCATACTGCTTGGCCAAGAGACCCTCTACTGTATATGTTGGGGTAGACTGTGGGTCAATGGACTTGATATTCAGTTCGTCTGCGCAAGAGACAAAGCCCATGCACAAAACACTCGCCATTGCAGTCGTTATAAATATTTTTTTCATAATTGTCTCCTTTTTTATTTTTAGAAGTTAAGATTCAAACCAAGCTGGAAGCTTATTGGACGTGGGTAAGGATTACTGTCGATACCACTGCTTACCTCTGGGTCGATACCCTTGTACTTGGTAATGATGAATGGGTTCTGTACTGTGAAGAAGATGCGTCCGCTGCAAATCTTCTCTGCACCTGCCTTGATCAATGCTGGGAAGCTATATCCCAAAGTCATGTTGCTGCACTTCAGGTAAGAAGCATTGCGTACAAAGTAGTCACTGGTATTGGTGGTGAGATCTGTTGTACCCTTAAAGCCAAGATTGACGGCCTCTGCAGTTGTGTTTCTGAAGAGATTGGTATCGTTGATTTTCATCAACTCAGCTTTTGAGTTCAAGAAATCGTAGTACACATAGTTGCCGATAGATGCATGGAAGGCAGCACTGAAGTCCCAGTTCTTATAGATGAACTTGGTGGTGAAACCCATGATGACATCAGGAGCTGGGCTCTTGTAGCAATAACGGTCGTCATTATCAATCTTGCCGTTACCATCACGGTCAACATACAGTCCCTCAATAGGCTTGCCGTTCTCGTCGTAAACCTGCTGGTAAACATAGAACGAATTGAGAGGTTCGCCAACCTTGTTCACCTGTACCAATGTGTTGTTACCACGAGATACCTTGCTACCTGTCCAAACCCAGTCTTGCAAACCAGCCTCTAACTCTGTGATTTCATTGTGGTTCCATCCTACGTTGTAGGTTACATCCCACAAGAAGTCCTTAGTGACGATAGGCTTCACATTGAATGCCAATTCCACACCATAGTTTTCTACAGCACCGATGTTCTTCAAGAGATTGTCACCAAAGTTGGTACCACCGGCAATGGAAACTGTTGCCAAAAGGTCGGTAGTCTTACGATAGTAACCATCAATATTGAAGCCGAAGCGACCATTGAGAGCGGTGAAGTCAAGACCGCCATTATAGGTTGTGGTCTTTTCCCATGTCAACTCAGTGTTGTATCTTGTTGGGCGCATGGTCTGATAATACGTGTCACCAAATGGATACTGGGCATAAGTGTCGCTGATGGTATATTTAGGAGTATAGTAGAAGTCGTCAATACCATTCTGCTGACCTGTCATACCCCAGCCCAAGCGGAGCTTCAACTCATCAATCCATTTTACATTCTTCAAGAAAGACTCGTTGTTGATCTTCCAGGCAAAGGCTGCTGCAGGGAAATAACCCCACTTCTTGCCCTCTCTGAAGCGAGAAGAACCATCGGCACGGAAGGTTGCTGTAAGCAAATAGCGATCCAGCAAGTTATAGTTGAAACGTCCGAAGTAGGATACCAAAGAGTTGTGACTCTTCCACATGGTGTTTGCCGTATATTGTGGGTTATTCACGTAGTTCCATTCTCCATCTTTTAACTCTGGATTGGTATCTCTCAAATACTCATCGATACCGCTTCCGAAGTTATAGGTTGTTCTGTGATAGTGGCTCTGCTCAGCACCTGCCATGATGTCGATGTCGTGCACACCAAACTTGTGGGCATATTCAGCAAAAGCTTTTCCTTCGATGCTGTATTTGTATTGATGGTCAGTACCATACCAACCAAAATAGTTGTTGGATGATGAATACTTGTTAATATCATTATGTTGCTTGGCATCAGTGTACTGTGCACCGATGGCAGCGTGCAAATGCAAGTCTTCGAAGCCATGAATCTTATAATCTACCTCTAAGTTTGAAGATATGTCATTAGTATTGGCTATCATCTTTTGGTTGTTGAGGAGAGCTACAGGGTTCTGAGGAACCTGACTCTTGGCTATCTTTGTCCAGTTAGGATCTGTAATCTTGTCGCCTTTGTTGTCCAGATACTGGAAATATCCACCTACAGTATTGTACATCTCATCGTTTACACGAACAGGCTGTGTTGGATCCATGGTCAACGCTGCACCGATGGCATCACCAAAATTGGCATAGCGATCCTTTTCGAACATATACTTCGCTGTGAAGTTGATGTTCAAGTGCTTGTCGAGGAAGGAAGGAGCCAAATTGACAGAAGTGTTGAAACGCTTCATCCAGCTGGTCTTAACGATACCGTTGTTGTCTTCGAAACCTAAGCCAACACGGTAAGGCATATTCTTCAAGCCACCCTGTATGCTGATGTTGTGGTTGGTAGAGATGGCTGTGCGGAAAATCTCGTCCTGCCAGTCTGTGTCAGCTGTACCCAAAGCACTTGTATCAATGCCTAAAGAGGTAAGAGCCTGCTTGTATTCGCCAGCATTCATCACTTCATATTTCTTCTGGATGGTTGACAAGGTAACATCACCATTATAGGTAACGGTAGGTCTCTGACCAGCACGTCCCTTCTTGGTGGTGATGATGATGACACCATTAGAAGCACGAGAACCATAGATGGCTGTTGCCGAAGCGTCCTTCAATACAGTGAAGCTTTCGATATCGTTAGGGTTAATCATCGCCAAGACGTTACTTGTACCCTTCAGATTGTTATTATCAATAGCCAAACCATCGATTACGTAGAGAGGGTCATTAGAAGCATTCAGAGAGGCACCACCACGGATACGAATCTGTGCACCAGAACCAGGCTGACCGCCACCAGTCTGTACGTCAACACCGGCAATCTTACCTACCAACATATCAGAGGCACTGCTTGTGATACCCTTTGACATCTCATCTGGCTTGATCGCTGTAACAGAACCAGTCAAGTCGTTCTTCTTAGCGCGACCATAACCAATGACAACGACCTCGTTCAAAGACTTCTGGTCGTCAACCAAGGTAATCATCATGTTAGATGTTGCTTTGATTGTTTTTGGTGTCATTCCAAGATAGGTGAAAGTAAGATTGGCACCTGGCGCTGCATCAACTGAGAAGTTACCATCCATGTCGGTAATGCCCACTGCCTTACCGTTAACTGTAATGGTAGCACCCATGATAGGCTCACCAGAAGCATCCTTCACATGTCCCTTAATTGCATTACTCTGCGCAAAGGAACTCACCGTCAGAAGCAGACCGCTTGCTAGGGTCAACGCTCTGAGAGGCAATTTAATTTTTACCTGCTTCATCATTTGCTTGATTTTTAAGTTAATGTATAATATTAAATTATTTACTTTTTCGTTCTTTTCGGCTTAAGTTGTCATCGTTCCTACTCTAAAATACCGCTCTGGCTCTTTTCGGGGTCTTTCTGGCATCTTACTTATATTATATAAGGTAGGAATGGGGCGTTTGCCCATAAACTTGTCGTTTCTGTGTGCAAAATTAAGTTCTTTTCTCTTATGTTGTACTATTTTTATGTTAATTCCGTTATTTATTTTGTGCAAACGTTTGCACAGAAATTACTTGATTTAAGTCAAGAACTTTGAACTGATATTAAGGATATTTCGTAATTTTGCAGCACAACTAATAGCAATGGGCGATAAAGAAACAATAACAATGAAAGATATAGCTCGCGATCTGGGCGTAAGTGTTGCCACAGTGAGCCGAGCATTGAAGGACAGTTCTCGTATCAGTACTGCCCAAAAGGAGCGTATTCAGAAATACGCGCGTGAACATAACTTCTTTCCTAATTTCCTGGGTGAAGCTTTAAGACATAATAAGGTGAAGCCGATGAAGGTGATTGGAGTTATTGTACCTCAGGTGGTACACTATTACTTCATGTCGGTGCTTTCGGGTATAGAGGAAGAGGCTAGAGCCAGAGGCTACCGTGTGATGGTGGCGCAGAGTAACGAGCGTTACGATAAGGAGGTGGCCATCTGTGAAGACTTCTATCAGAACAAGGTTTGCGGCATCATCGTTTCACAGGCGAAGGATACCAAGCAGTATGATCATTTCGAAAAACTGCTGCAGAATGGGGTGCCGCTCATCTTCTATGATAGAATATGTACGGGCGTGAACTGCTCGCGAGTGGTGGTAGATGACTATATGGGTGCCTTTACTGCCGTTACCCACATGATTGATACGGGCTGCAAGAAGATTGCCTTCTACGGCTCGCCGATGAATCTGGAAATCTCCAAGAACCGATATAACGGTTATCATGATGCGCTGGTAAAGCATGGTTTGACGGAGAACCCTGACTGGGTGAAGATCTGCGATGACCGTGCCAGTGCCGAAGCAATAACGCCGGATATTCTGATAGGGGAAGATCGTCCGGATGCGTTCTTCGCCATCAATGATGATACGGCAATCGGCATTCTCTATACCGCCAAGCGGATGGGGTTCAAAGTGCCTGAAGAAATCAGTATCTGCGGATTCACCAATGGTGACCGTGCCAAGGCGTGCGACCCGATGCTTACTACGGTTGAGCAGCGAGGTGTAGCCGTAGGCGAGGAAGCTGCCAATATCCTGATTGGTCAGGTGGAAGGCTCCATCCCTAGAGATGAGGTGGAGAAGAGAGTGGTGAGAACACGACTCGTGGTGAGAGGAACAACAAGATAAAAATATAAAAACAATATAACGATGAAACAAAAACCTGATTTAAGTTTCTGGAAGCTCTGGAACTTGAGCTTCGGATTTTTCGGAGTACAGATTGCCTACGCCCTACAGAGCGCCAACATCTCCCGAATCTTTGCAACGTTGGGTGCTGACCCACACAACTTGAGTTATTTCTGGATTCTCCCTCCTTTGATGGGAATCCTGGTACAGCCTATCGTGGGCACGTTGAGTGATAAGACGTGGTGCCGCTTCGGTCGCCGCATCCCTTATCTCTTTGTGGGTGCTACGATCGCCGTCCTCGTGATGTGCCTGCTGCCGAATGCCGGTTCGCTCGGACTGACCGTGAGCGGTGCGATGCTCTTCGGTCTGATAGCGCTGATGTTCCTCGATACGAGCATCAACATGGCGATGCAGCCGTTCAAGATGCTGGTAGGCGATATGGTAAATGAAAAACAGAAGGCAAAGGCTTACTCTATCCAGAGTTTCCTCTGCAATGCCGGTTCTGTAGCCGGATATATCTTCCCATTCCTCTTTACCTTCCTCGGTATCAAGAATTATGCTGAGAAGGGTGTGGTTCCTGATTCTGTCATCTGGTCGTTCTATATCGGTGCAGCTATCCTGATTCTCTGTGTTGTCTACACCACGATGAAGGTGAAGGAGTGGAATCCACAGCAGTATGCGGACTATAATGAAGCGAAGAGTGAAGAGGGAGGAGTGAAGAATCCTAATGCTGAGGCTTCTGAAGACAAGGCCGGTTGGATTACTTTGCTCCGTAAGGCGCCATCTACCTTCTGGAAGGTGGGACTGGTTCAGTTCTTCTGCTGGGCTGGTTTCCTTTATCTCTGGAATTATTCTACGGGAGCCATCGCTGAAACCGTATGGAATACGACCGACCCTGCTTCTGAAGCATTCCAGGAGGCAGGCAACTGGGTGGGCATTCTCTTTGCCGTACAGGCGGTAGGTAGTGTTATCTGGGCTGTCGTTCTCCCTCAGTTTAAGAATACGAAGGTGGCATACGCTGTCAGCTTGATTGTTGGTGGTGTGGGCTTTGCTCTCATTCCATTCCTGCATGACCAGTACTTGCAGTTTATCCCATTCCTGATGATTGGTGCCGGTTGGGCTGCCATGCTGGCGATGCCTTTCACCTTTGTTACCAATGCTTTGCAGGGATATGGTCACATGGGTGCTTATCTCGGTCTGTTTAACGGAACCATCTGTATCCCTCAGATTGTGGCTGCCATCTGCGGTGGAACTGTCCTGAGTCTGGTGGGTTCTCATCAGAGCGATATGATGATTGTGGCAGGTATTCTGCTGATTTTGGGTGCGCTGTCTGTAAGCATCATCAAGGATAAGAAATAGGTGTAAGTAACAGAGTGAACGATTAATTGATTGCTTCTGCGGAGTGGAAAATGTGCAAACGTTTGCAAGGTTTGTGTGAGAAAAAAATGCAAATTTCTGATACGTTTTTCATACGTTTTTCTTACCTTTGTAGCATCAAACATAAATTATAACATTTTCAAGAGCCTTTAAGAGTCTTATGACAGTACAGTTTAATATTGAGTATAAAGCAATGTTCGGCGAACAGATCGCCGTAAACATTCAGACGGAGGAAGGTGAACTGAAACTTCCTCTCGAGACAACAGATGGTGAAAGATGGGCATGCGACTGGTGTGTAGAATCACCAGAGAAATCGTATACCTATTATTATAGTGTAGAACGTGAAGGAAGAGCAGTCAAGACCGAATGGCTTATGATTAAGCATCAGCTCGATGTAAATGCCAAGAAGGCTGCGGTTTATACCCTTTACGATCATTGGAAGGTTATGCCTGAGGATGCTTTCCTCTACAGCAGCGCCTTTACCGATTGCATCAATCATCAGGCTCCACAGGAGATGAAGCCGGAAACGGGCAGCAAGATTGTACGTCTGATAGTCCGTGCTCCTCAGCTTCGTGATGGTGAGCGTCTGGGTGTATTGGGTGCAGATAAAGCTTTGGGCGCTTGGGATGTGCAGAAGATTCTTCCGATGACTCAGCATACCTATAATGAATGGGTTGCTGATATTGATGCGGCTCATCTTGAGGGCAGTCATCTGGAGTTTAAGTTCGTGGCTTTCCGTAATGCGAAGGACGAGCTTCTCTGGGAAGCCAGCATGAACAGAACCGTGGATTTGCCGGAGATGAAGGCAGGTGAGTTGGTATCTTATGAACTCGACCAGGCTTTCTTCGCTCTGTATAACCGCAAACTTGCCGGAACGCTGGTGCCTGTGTTCTCATTGCGTACCAGAAAGAGTGCCGGTATCGGTGATTTCGGCGATCTGAAGGCCATGATAGATTTTGTGGCTTCTACCGGTCAGAAGGTGCTCCAGCTCCTTCCTATCAATGATACCACCATCACTCATACATGGACCGACAGTTATCCATATAGCTGCATCAGCGTCTTCGCCATTCATCCGCAGTATGCCAACCTTCATGCTCTTCCTGAGTTGAAGGATGCAAAGGCTCGTGCTGAGGCTGAGAAGACATGCGCAGAGTTGAACGCACTGGATAAGATAGACTACGAAAAGGTAAATGATTTCAAGATAAATTACTTGCGCCAAATCTTCAATCAGGAAGGTGAAAAGATGATGAAGACAGCCGAATACAAGGCTTTCTTCCAGGATACTAAACAGTGGTTGGTTCCTTACGCCCAGTATTCATACCTGCGTGATAAGAATGGTACGGCTGATTTCAACCAGTGGCCAGATCATCAGGTATGGGATGAGGCTGAGCGCAAGGCGCTTGCCGACCCTAAGACTGCTGCTTACAAGAACGTGGCGTTCTTCTATTTCGTACAGTTCGTACTGGACCGCCAGATGCAGGAGGCTCACGAGCATGCCAAGGCTAAGGGCGTTATTTTGAAGGGTGATATTCCAATCGGCGTAAACCGCAATGGTTGCGATGTATGGACGGAACCTAAATACTTCAACCTCAATGGTCAGGCGGGTGCTCCACCTGATGACTTCTCTGCCAATGGTCAGAACTGGGGATTCCCTACCTATAACTGGTTTGAGATGCTGAAGGATGGCTGCCAGTGGTGGAACCGCCGTTTCCAGAACATGGCAAGATACTTTGATGCTTACCGCATCGACCACGTATTGGGCTTCTTCCGTATCTGGGAAATTCCGGTACATAGCGTACATGGATTGCTTGGACAGTTTGCACCGGCGCTTGCCATGAGCCGTGAAGAGATAGAAAGCTATGGTTTGCACTTCCAGGAAGACCGTTTTACCCGTCCGTTCATTACCGATTGGGTATTGGACCGTATGTTCCATGAGCGTGCCGGCGAGGTAAAGGAGAAGTATCTCGACCGTCTGGATGACGAACGTTATCAGATGAAACCAGAGGTAGATACCCAGCGCAAGGTAGAGGCTCTCTTTGCTGATGCAACAGATGAGAAGGAACTCTGGCTGCGTGATGGCTTGTATGCCCTGATCAGCGATGTACTCTTCGTACGTGATCATACCAACCCTGGTGTCTTCCATCCGCGTATCTCAGCCCAGCTCGATTTTATCTACGAGTCGCTCTATGATAATGACAAGGCTGCGTTCAACCGCCTTTACAATGACTACTTCTATCGCCGCAACAACCAGTTCTGGTATCAGGAGGCGATGAAGAAGTTGCCTAAGCTGGTTCAGGCTACCCGTATGCTGGTTTGTGCAGAAGACCTTGGTATGGTGCCTGATTGTGTGCCATGGGTGATGGATGAACTGAAGATTTTGAGTCTGGAACTCCAGAGCATGCCAAAGGATCCATCGGTTAAGTTCGGATATCTGAGCCGTAACCCATACCGTTCGGTATGTACCATTTCGAGCCACGATATGCCTACTCTGCGCATGTGGTGGGATGAGAATATCCAGCGTACCCAGGAGTATTACAATACGATGCTCTACCGTCAGGGACCAGCACCTCATCCACTCCCAGGCTGGTTGGCAAGCGATATCATCAGCCGCCATCTCACCTCTCCATCCATGCTCTGCATATTGAGCATCCAGGACTGGTTGGCTACCGATGAGGCTCTCCGTCTGCCAGATGCCAATGCCGAGCGTATCAATATCCCGGCTAACCCTAAGCATTACTGGCGTTACCGCATGCACCTCAACATAGAGGATCTGGCTGCTGACAAGCGTTTCGTGCAGAATATCACAGAGATGATTTCGCAGTCTGGAAGAGTCTAACTAACATGATTATATATACCGTGCAAACGTTTGCACACTCATTTGCAGAAAAATACCCTCCCAAAACGTGGAGGGTATTTTTGTTTTTTGTATCTTTGCACTATCTTAAGAATAAACAGATAATGATTGAGATAAACTAACGAAGATTCAAAAACAAGAATAAACAACAACTGAACAGTATGAAAAAACTGAATGTATTAGTGATGGGCCTCTTGCTTCCTATGTTGGCAGCAGCCCAGACCGTTAAATCACCTAACGGCAACGTCTCGGTAACTTTCTCTTTGACCGAAAAGGGACAGCCTACCTATGAGATGAGCTATAAGGGAAAGACTGTATGTAAGCCATCCCACTTAGGATTGGAGCTGGCGAAGGATAAGCATGCCTCTAAGGGTATGGAGGAAACCAGCCTGATGGATGGTTTTACTGAAACTGGCAGCAAGACATCGACTTTCGATGAAACCTGGAAGCCGGTATGGGGCGAGACCGCTACCATCCGCAACCATTACAACGAGATGGAGGTAAACCTGAACCAGGCTGCTTCTAAGCGCAACATCACCATCCGTTTCCGTGTGTATGATTATGGTATGGGCTTGCGCTATGAGTTTCCACAACAGGAAAGTCTGAATTATTTTGTCATCCAGGAGGAGCATACCCAGTTTGCCATGTCAGGCAATCATACAGCCTATTGGATTCCGGGCGATTACGATACCCAGGAGTATGACTACAACATTACTCCGTTGACAGGTATCCGTCCAATTATTGCGAAAAACCGTGAAGCTTACAAGAGCAATTCATCTACCACCGTTTTCTCTGATACCGGTGTTCAGACCTCTCTCCAGATGAAGACCAAGGACGGGCTCTACATCAACATTCATGAGGCTGCCTGTCTGGATTATCCTACCATGCACCTCAATCTGGACGAGAAAACATTGACCTTCGAGTCTTGGCTCACTCCTGATGCCGTAGGCAGAAAGGGATTCATCCAGACACCATTCAATACCCCTTGGCGTACCGTGATGGTAAGTGATGATGCACGTGATATGCTTTCATGCAAGTTGACATTGAACCTTAACGAGCCTTGCAAGATTAAGGATACATCCTGGATTCATCCTACCAAGTACTGCGGTGTATGGTGGAACATGATTGTGGGTACCAAGACCTGGAGCTATACCAACGATCTGCCATCTGTGCGTCTCGGCGTTACTGATTACAGCAAGTGTAAGCCTAATGGTACTCATGGTGCAACCAACGAGGAAGTGAAGCGCTACATCGACTTTGCAGCCAAGAATGGTTTGCAGGAAGTATTGGTAGAAGGCTGGAACGAAGGTTGGGAAGACTGGTTCGGTCACCAGAAGCTCGATGTCTTCGACTTCGTGACTCCATATCCTGACTTCGATATCAAGATGCTCAACGAATATGCTCACTCTAAGGGCGTGAAGCTGATGATGCACCACGAGACATCTTCTGCAGCTCTCAACTACGAGCGCCACCTGGAAGATGCCTTCAACCTGATGAACAAATATGGTTATGATGCCGTGAAGACCGGTTATGTGGGTGATATCATCCCAAGAGGTGAGTATCACTATAGCCAGTTGATGAACAATCACTACCAGCGTGTCATCGAGACCGCTGCCAAGCATCATATCATGGTAAATGCCCACGAGGCAACCCGTCCTACGGGTATCTGCCGCACCTGGCCTAACCTGGTTGGTAACGAGAGTGCACGTGGTACAGAATATGAGGCATTTGGCGGTAACAAGTCTTATCATACCGTGATGTTGCCATTCACCCGTCTGCAGGGTGGTCCGATGGATTATACTCCTGGTATCTTTGAGACCAAGCTTTCTGAGTGGAGCAACAATAAGAGTTATGTTCATACCACTCTCTGTGGTCAGCTTTCTCTCTATCTCGTAATGTACAGTCCGCTGCAGATGGCTGCCGATCTTCCAGAGCATTATGAGAAGTACGATGATGCCTTCCAGTTCATCCGCGACGTAGCTTGCGATTGGGATGACTCCAAGTACCTGGAAGCAGAGCCAGCCAAGTATATCACCGTAGCCCGCAAGGCAAAGGGAACCGACAACTGGTTTGTAGGCGGTAAGACTGATGCAGCCCGCACAGCCGTAGTAAAACTCGACTTCCTGGATAAGGGCAAGAAGTATGCTTGCGCTATCTATCAGGACGGCAAGAATGCTGACTACGAGAAGAACCCTAAATCTTATCAGATCATCCACAAGACTGTGAAGAAGGGTGATGTTTTGAAGATTAATGAAGCACGTGGTGGTGGTTTCGCCATCTCATTGCTCGCTAAATAAGCCTGTAATTTCCGTATTTCCGTCCAACTGTCCGGTTGGTCGGAAATACGCTAAAAATGAGCGTAGATAATCTGTCACAGTTTTCTTCGCTCAGTTCGCTTTAATGTCCTGTATAACAACAACTTAACAATATGAATATCCAAAAACTAATAATTGCAGCATTGACAGCAACCGTTTTACCAACTTCATTGAATGCCCAGCAGACATTCAATGAGATGATGTATTCCAAGGAGAAAACCATGTTTATCCTGAATGCTCCAACAGCCCAAAAGTCTTCTGTAACCCTCCGTCTTTATAAGCAAGGTCAGGGTGGAAAAGCGTATAAAACGCTGAAGATGAAGAAGTTGGGTGGTGAACGCTGGGAGGCTATAGTAAAGGGCGACCTCAAGGGAAAGTTCTATACCTTTGATATTGGCAAGGGTGAAACACCAGGTACATTTGCCAAAGCAGTAGGTGTGAACGGAAACCGTGGCGCCATTGTAGATTTGTATGATACCGATCCATCTGGATGGGATCAGGACGTGCGTCCTGCCCTGAAATCGCCAGCCGATCTCGTTGTCTATGAGCTTCACGTGCGTGATTTCTCCATTTCTCCTACATCCGGCTTGAAATATAAGGGTAAATATCTCGCCCTCACCGAGCCTAAGGCCATCGAATACCTCAAGAATCTGGGCATCAACGCCATCCACTTCCAGCCTGTATTCGATTTCGCTTCTATAGATGAGACCCGACTCGACAAACCACAGTTCAACTGGGGTTATGATCCGAAGAACTATAATGTGCCGGAAGGCAGTTACGCTACCGACCCTTATTCTCCAGCAACCCGCATCAAGGAGTTCAAGGAGATGGTGATGGCGCTGCATAAGGCAGGCATCCGAGTGATTTTTGATGCCGTATATAACCATACTTTCGATATCAACGGCAGCAATTTCCAGCGTACCTATCCTGATTATTATTATCGCAAGACCAAGGATGGTAAGTATTCTGACGGTTCAGGCTGTGGCAACGAGACTGCTTCAGAGAAGCCTCTCATGCGCCAGTTTATGCTGGAGAGCGTGAAATACTGGATAGACGAATATCATATTGACGGTTTCCGTTTCGACCTGATGGGTGTTCATGACATCGAAACCATGCAGGCTATCCGTGAGATGGTAAACCGCATCGATTCTAGCATCTATATTTATGGTGAGGGATGGAGTGCAGGCAGCTGTGCTTATCCTACCGAGAAACTGGCGGTGAAGGCGAATACCCAGCAGCTCAAGGGCATCGGTGCTTTCAGCGATGATATGCGCGATGCGCTCCGTGGTCCTTTCTCTGATGACCATCAGGGTGCGCTCCTGGCTGGTCTTACAGGTCAGGAGGAGAGTCTGAAGTTCGGTATTGTGGGTGGCATTGCTCATCCGCAGGTGGATATGACAAAGGTGAACTATGACAAGAAGCCCTGGACCAACAATCCTACCGAGCAGATCAGTTATGTAAGCTGCCACGACGATATGTGTCTGGTAGACCGTCTGAAGGCAAGCATCGCATCTCTTACCGACAAGAATATCCCTGAAGCAATACGTACTGCCGAGTTGCTCCGCATCGATAAGCTTGCGCAGACCTGCGTCTTCACTTCCCAGGGTGTTCCTTTCATCCTTGCCGGCGAAGAGATGCTCCGCGACAAAAAGGGAGTACACAATAGCTATAATTCTCCTGACAGCATCAACCAGTTTACCTGGACCAATCTGCAGAAATATCCGCAGGCGTTTGCTTATTATAAGAGTCTGATCCAGCTCCGCAAGAATCATCCGGCATTCCGTCTTTCAACAGGCGATAAGGTACGTCAGCATCTGGAGTTCCTGCCTAGTCAGGATGCCAATGGCAACAAGCAGACTTGCCTCGTAGGTTTCCAGCTCAAAAATCTGGAGGGCATTGATGCCTGGAAGAACATCATCGTGATCTATAACTTCAATAAGGAGGCAAAGAAGATGCAGATTCCTGAGGGTAGCTATATTGTGGCTTGCTGCAACGGTGTGATTAACGAGGAAGGCTTAGGCTTTGTTTCGGGAAAGGATGTTGAGGTTGCCCCTCAGTCAGCCTTGATACTTTATAAGAAATAGTTTATATATATAATAAGGTGTAATATGAAAAAGATAATAGCTTCATTAGTGCTTATGGGTAGCGCAATAAGTATGAACGCGGCAGTTAACGTAAGCCGCATTGAACCTACCGACTGGTATGTGGGCATGAAAGATGCTTCACTCCAGCTGATGGTGTATGGCAAGGATATCAAGAATGCTGATGTAACGGTAAACTATCCGGGTGTGAAGGTAGACAGCATCGCCCGCCTTGATTCTCCTAATTATCTCCTGGTTTATCTTAACCTCAATGGGGCAAAGGCTGGTGAGATGACCCTCAACTTCAAGCAGGGCAAACAGTCGAAGAAGGTAAAGTATGTGTTGAAGAACCGTGAGATGGCGGGCGACAAGCGCATCGGTTTCTCTAATGAGGATGTGCTCTATATGCTGATGCCAGACCGTTTCGCCAATGGCAATCTGAAGAATGATGCCTTTAAGACGATGCGTGATAAGACCTGCAACCGTGCAGAGCCTAGTCTGCGACATGGTGGCGACCTGGAGGGAATCCGTCAGCACTTGGATTATTTTAACCAGTTGGGTGTAACCGCCCTGTGGTTTACCCCGGTTTTGGAGAACGACAGTCCAAGTAACGGCAAGAACAGCAGTTATCATGGTTATGCTACCACCAATTATTATCGTGTAGACCCACGTTTCGGAACCAATGCCGATTATAAGCAGCTGATAGATGAGGCTCACAAGAAAGGTTTGAAGATTGTGATGGATATGATTTTCAACCATTGCGGCTTCGAGCATCCTTGGGTTGCTGATATGCCTTCAAAGGACTGGTTTAATAAACCAGAATGGCTGGCTCCTGAAAATCAGACTGCCAAGCATCAGAAGAACATCGGTACAGTGGATGGCGCTGCTAAGGTGAACGATAAGTATCTGCAGACCAGTTATAAGCTGACTCCGGTACTTGACCCATACGCCAGCAAGGTTGATCTCACAGAAACCGTAGATGGCTGGTTTGTTCCAACCATGCCTGACCTCAACCAGCGCAACCCACATGTTATCAAGTATCTGATTCAGAACAGCGAGTGGTGGATAGAGAGCGCTGGTATCGACGGCATCCGTATGGATACCTATCCTTATGCCGACCGCGATGCGATGGCACACTGGATGAAGGTGCTGGGCGAGGAGTATCCTCACTTCAATACCGTAGGCGAGACTTGGGTAACCGAACCTGCCTATACTGCAGCCTGGCAGAAGGACAGCAAACTTTCTGAGAAGAACAGCTATCTGCCAACCGTTATGGATTTCGCTTTCTTCGACCGCATCAACAGTGCAAAGAAAGAGGAGACCGATGACTGGTGGAACGGCATGAACCGTCTCTACAACGTGTTCTGCTATGATTATCTCTATCCTAATCCAAAGAGCGTAATGGCATTCATCGAGAATCATGATACCGACCGCTTCCTGGGTGAAGGCAAGGATACTCTGGCTTTGAAGCAGGCGTTGTCATTGCTTCTTACCATCAATCGCACTCCTCAGCTCTATTATGGTACAGAGGTGCTGATGAATGGTACCAAGAGCGTGACCGATGGCAATGTACGCAAGGACTTCCCTGGCGGTTGGGCTGGTGATAAGCACAATGCCTTTACAGCTGAGGGTAGAACACAGGCAGAGAATCAGATGTTCAACTGGCTCAGCAACCTGTTGCACTGGCGCCAGGGCAATGAAGTGATTACCAAGGGCAAGCAGACCCAGTTCTGTCCTCAGAAGGGTGTTTACGTAATTGCCCGCCAGTATAAGGGTAAGAATGTGATGACGGTGATCAACGGCAAGAACGAGGCAAACGAGCTGAATGTTTCCCGTTATGCAGAGATTATCGGTT
>ERZ1023650.83-NODE-83-length-21263-cov-26.644804_pt1 | contig 21263 bp, 16 predicted proteins | sample MGYA00380337_ERZ1023650 | MGnify/ENA primary metagenome ERZ1023650 (study PRJEB33179, sample SAMN07449042) | human gut metagenome | biome: Human-gut; feature: Human associated habitat; material: Faeces | host: Homo sapiens | place: India:Kasaragod | collected...
GCTCTGCCCGTCAGAAGGCAAAGTATCGCCAGCAGAGAGCCAATCGTAAATCCCAGAAGAAGAAATAATACTTCTCTATCATAAATACATGTTTCGCCCGTGTGCTGTATGCTAACAGCGCACGGGCGAACTGTTTTCTGATAGCGGGAGCCATGAATAGAGTACTGGCAAGCGAAAGACAGCATACTGGTATAAGTAAGACAGCCCACTAGCTACATAGACGCCAGTGGGCTGTTCTTCTTAAACAGTCATCAAATTCCAGGTGAAGAGTAGTGAAGAGTGCCCAAACACTCTTCACCCCTCGAAATGCCGATAAACACAGGGGTTTCCGGCCGAAAGGTGAAGAGTGAAGAGTAAAACGGCTATCGGTTCTTTACACTCTTTACGCCCCTGCCCTTCGTTAGATGAAGGGTTACAGGCTTCAATTGATGCTTGCCGTGGTCATAAATGATGGCTGGGTCCAGTCGTCTACCATCAAAGCTAACCTCGAAATGGAGGTGCTCTGTGGTAGCCCTACCGGTGCGGCCCGTCAAACCGATTACCTGACCAGCCTTTACCTTATCGCCTTTCTTCACCTTGTTCCTACTCTGATGACTGTAGAGCGTCTCGAAACCATAAGCATGCCTGATACGGATGCAGTTGCCGTAACCATAGAAGGGTCCTGATGCAACAACCGTACCGTCAAAGGCAGCCACAATCTCATCATTCGGGCGCGTCTTGAGATCCACACCCGAATGGCGGCGCTTGCCACCATAAGGACTGATTACCTTGGCACCCGGCAAAGGATAAGCCCAGGCTGTCTTTTCTATCTTCTCCAAATCAAGCTCGAAAGTATTGGTAATGGTAAACGGATCATGAACCTCATCAGGATCGAGCGTCATTCCATCTCCTATTCTACCCTTTTTCTTGCCAGATGCCTCCTTGTCAGCCTCAGCATTTCTTCCTACAGAAGAATCCTTGCCACCGATAACCGAAGCGATGACACGGGCACCATGCTTGCGGAACTGCACGGTCTGGCGGCGCAACTTATGCGATTTCAACTCTACGAAAGTTTCCGGATTCAACCTACCGCCATTCACCATAATAGAGAAGTCGCAATAAGTTTCACCCTCCTTAGAGCCTACAATGGCAATCGTCTGTCCGGCATCCACATGCTGTCCTACCTTAACCAGATTCTCGGCATTGTTGGCATAAACGGTTTCCAGACCGCAATCGTGGCGCACCACAATGACATTACCCATTGATTCCGACTTTCTGGAAAGTCGCACATAACCTTCGAGCATCGCCTTGACAGCATCGCCTTTAGAGGTAGAGATACGCAACACATGATTGTTCAGAAGGGTTGCTTTGCCCACAGGAAGCGGGAAGGAATATTCCTTAGCACGGAATATCTCAAAGTCTACATTAAATGCCTGACTTTGGGCAAAGAGACCGGGTGTTGCAATACTCACCTGCTGCTGTTCGGCTGCTGTGAATACATTTTTAGCGGGCATAAAGCTGCTCAGCGAGAACACCATGAGTCCTGCCACAGCCAATAGCCTCAATCCTTTTTTCATTCTTTTCATTATTTACTTTTTCTTTCCGATTTTCAAAATATTCTATAAACTATTAACTGAAAAACATCCATTTCTCCCTCTCCGTTCTTACAGAAAAGGAAAAATGGATGTTATCTTGAAAACTATCTGATACTTACCTGCTACCAGGCTTTTACTTCAACAAGATGCCTGTATAGATTCTGCCACTCTCTATACCCAACTTTCTGGCAGAGAAGTACTCATCGCTATGGGCAAAGGTACAGATGCCACAATCCTGGATATTCTCTTCGGCCACTCCACAATGCAGAAGAATCTGTCTGTTGCAGAGCGGAAGATTGAGATGCCATTTCAGCGGCTGCACAATATTACCCTCAGCAGCCAGGCGCTCACGCTCAGCAGGATCAACCGAGAAGGCGGCATTAGGACGCTGTTCGGCAATCTCTTCCATAGGGAAAGCTGCCTGCTCGAACGCCTCGTAAACCTCATCGCCCACCTCGAAATGGTCGAGCGAAATGCCCGGACCTATCACCGCCTTCAACTTCTTCGGGTCGGTATGATAGGTAAAAGCCATCTCCTGAATGGTTTTATGCACGATGCGAGCCAGCGTACCACGCCAGCCGGCATGGATGGCAGCCACAGCATGATGCTCCTCATCATAAAGAAGCACAGGGATGCAATCGGCAGTAGAAACACCGATGCATACACCTTTCTGGTCAGTCATCACGGCATCTACACCTTCGAGCACCATCTTGCGGATATTCTCAGGCATGGTGAGAAACTCACCGGCAATATTGCGCACCTCTACTCCATGCACCTGATGGGGCATGATGATATGGGCTGTATCAATACCCAACTCTGTGGCAAGACGCTTGCGGTTTTCAGCCACATGTTCTGCATTGTCACCGCAAAACTCATTGATATTAAATTCGCCATAGTTGCCCTGGCTTACTCCTCCCTTGCGGGTTGTAGAGAAAGCCTTGACACCAGAAGCTACCTGATATTCTTTGATCATAACATTTACTCGTATTCGAAATCATCGAGGTCGTCAACATCCTCGATTTCATCCTCATCAATATATTCTACTACATCCTCGCCCTCTGCAGCCAGTTCCTGCTGGAAGCGAGACATATCCTTGTCACGGTGAACAAGCGTATCTTCGGCAGTAATCTCCTGAAGCTTGTTGCTCTCAGAATTGAGTTCCTTCCAGAGCACGTCCTTCAGTTCCTGGATACCCTGTCCGGTAACAGACGAGATGAAGACCACCGGAAGATCGGTAGGCAAGGTTTCCTTGAGCATTTCAATCAGCTCTTCGTCAAGCAGATCGCACTTGGTGATAGCCAGCACGCGATGCTTGTCGAGCATCTCTGGATTGAAGTTCTTCAGTTCGCCCAGCAATACTTCATATTCTTTCTTGATGTCGTCAGTATCGCCCGGAACCATGAAGAGCAGCAGAGAGTTGCGCTCAATATGGCGGAGGAATCGCAAGCCCAAACCTTTTCCTTCGCTCGCGCCCTCGATGATGCCAGGAATATCAGCCATGACAAAACTCTGGTGATCGCGATAATCTACGATACCCAGCGATGGTTCGAGCGTAGTAAACGGATAGTTTGCAATCTTAGGACGGGCACTTGATACGGCACTCAGCAAAGTTGACTTACCGGCATTAGGGAAACCTACCAGACCTACATCGGCAAGGAGCTTGAGCTCCATGATGATGGTCATCTCCTGCATAGGTTCGCCCGGCTGTGCATAGCGAGGAGCCTGGTTGGTAGAGGTACGGAACTGGAAGTTGCCCAATCCGCCACGACCGCCCTTGAGGAGCAGAACTTCCTGCCCGTCATAAGCCACATCGCATACAAACTTGCCTGTTTCGGCATTATATACCACGGTACCGCAAGGCACATCGATATAAATATCCTTGCCATCGGTTCCATGACACTTATCACGGCCACCATTTCCACCATGCTCGGCGAAGAAGTGGCGCTGATACTTGAGGTGCAGCAACGTCCAGTAGTTATGGTTGCCGCGGAGATAGATGCTTCCTCCACGTCCGCCGTCGCCACCGTCAGGACCGCCGTTAGGCTGGTACTTTACGTGGCGCAGGTGCATGGAGCCCTTGCCACCCTTACCAGAGCGGCATTGTATCTTTACGTAGTCTACGAAATTGGATTCAGCCATTTATTCTTTTCTTTTTATTTAATGAATAAATCTTCCCCACCATAGCGGGGAAGATTCTTTATCTTGATTACAAGTTGTCGATTACATTGCAAACACGAGCGAAAATCTCATCTACAGTACCGAGACCCTCGATGTGGTGATGAATGCCTTCCTTCTCATACCAGTCAATGAGCGGAGCAGTCTGTGTATGATAAACATTGAGACGCTTCTTGATAGTCTCCTCGTTATCATCAGAACGGCCGCTTTCCTTACCGCGGTTAATCAGGCGAGCCATCAGCTCATCCTCAGGAACAGCCAACTCAATCATCGCAGCAATCTTATGACCACGCTCAGAAAGCATCTTCTTCAGAGCCTCAGCCTGTGGAGTGGTACGTGGGAAGCCGTCGAAGATTACACCAGCGTGATCCTTACCGAAGCTATCGTATACACTTGCGAGGATGTCAATCATCAACTCGTCTGGAATCAACTGACCATTGTCGATATAACCCTTAGCTGTCTTACCAAGTTCTGTACCGTTCTTGATTTCGTTACGAAGTACGTCACCTGTAGAAATGTGACCGAGACCATACTTCTCGATCATCTTGTCGCTCTGTGTGCCTTTACCTGCACCTGGAGCGCCGAAAATTACGATATTTTTCATTTTTACCTTAATATATATATAAAATATTTATGTTGTGTCAGTTATTATGGGCGCAAAGCTTTTGCCCTTACAGGGCGCCTTGTTGATTGCTATTATACCCAGGGCGTTGCCCTGGGCTAGGAGCTTCTGCCCTTTCAGGGCGTGTGGCGCCTAGATGTTTTTGAACAATCAGTCCATTCTTGAACCTCTTGCGAAAATTTTCTCCCACATGCTTCACCTCCTATTCTTCTACAATGGTGTAGATGTCGCGGAGGTTTCTGCCTTCTTGGTCATAATCCAATCCATATCCTACGATGAAATCGTTAGGGATTTCCATAACAGCATAGTTGATATCCAGGTCAACCTTCAAGTTGCCCGGTTTCACGAGGAGCGAACAAATTTCGATGCTGGCAGGATTTTTCTTCTTCAGGTCTTCAATCATGTGAGCCATGGTGAAACCGGAATCTACGATATCCTCTACGATAACCACGTGGCGGCCTGCCAAATCCTGGTTCAAACCCATCAGGGTCTTCATGCTGCCCGTAGAGGAGGTACCCTCGTAAGAAGCATACTTCACGAATGAAATCTCGCTTGGCACGGTAATCATTCGCATCAAGTCGGCTGCAAAGATAAATGCGCCGTTCAATACTGCCAGGAAGACAGGTTTCTTACCTGCATAATCCTTGTTCAGACGGTCTGCTACGACCTGTACTTTCTTCAGAATCTCAGCCTCAGGAATCGATGTCTTGAAGCTCTTATCCTTGATCTTTACTATGCTCATAGTCTGTTCTATAATAATATTTTCTGCAAAATTACGAAAAAAACATGAAACTTCGTGCTTTCATCAACTATTTTTTGTACTTTTGCATGAAAATAACCGTTTATCTGCATGAGTTGACAAATTATCATGACAGTTCGCGCAGATAATACTAAGATTATCAGATAATATGAAGATTTTCACAAGCGCTCAGATTCATGAGTTGGATAAATACACCATTGAGCACGAACCTATCAGTTCGCTCAACCTGATGGAACGTGCAGCCAAAGCGCTGACACGTGCCATAGAAGAGGAATGGTCTAACCGCACTCCAGTAGTCGTTTTCGCCGGTCCGGGTAATAACGGCGGCGATGCGCTTGCTGTGGCGAGAATGCTCAGCGAGGATGGATATGATGTAAGTGTATACCTCTTTAATGTACAGAATAAACTGTCGGCAGACTGTCTTGCCAACAAGAAGCGTCTGCTGGATGCAAAGAGAGTGAAATTTACTGAGATTACCACTAACCTGGACCCTCCTAAGCTCAATGCAGAAACGCTGGTGGTGGACGGACTCTTTGGAAGCGGACTCAACAAACCATTGGCTGGCGGATTCGCCGCGATGGTGAAATATATCAACCAAAGTCCTGCCAAGGTAGTAAGCATAGATATCCCTTCGGGACTGATGACCGAGGACAATTCCTATAATATCCATGCCAACATCATCCGTGCCAGTCTGACCCTTACCCTGCAGCAGAAGAAACTGTCAATGCTGATGGCGGATAACCAGCAGTACCTGGGCAGACTGCGCGTTCTCGACATCCGACTTTCCCAGGAATTCATCCAGAATACGGAGTGCCGGTGCCGCATACTCGAAGAGAACGACATCCGTCCGCTCCTGAAATCGCGCAGCGACTTTGCCCACAAAGGCAGCATGGGTAATGCGCTGCTCATAGCGGGAAGTTACGGCATGAGCGGCGCTTCGGTATTAGCCACCAAGGCTTGTCTGAGAACCGGTGCGGGCAAGGTAACAGCCCATACCCCAAAGCGGAATTATGAAATCATGCAGATTTCGGTACCTGAAGCGGTACTGCAGATGGATGCTGAAGAAACCATATTCAGTGAACCGGTAGATACAGAGATGTTCGATGCGCTGGGCGTAGGTCCCGGATTGGGACAGAACGAGACAACAGCCATCGCCCTCATCGCCCAACTGCGCCGTGCTACCTGTCCGCTCGTCATTGATGCCGATGCGCTCAATATTCTTTCCAGCCACAGGGCGTGGATGCAGCAGTTGCCAAAGAACATCATCATGACACCTCATCCGAAGGAGTTCGACCGGCTTGCCGGCAATGCGAGCAGCAGCTGTACCGAAAGACTGATGAAGGCAAGCGAACTGGCTGAACGACTCCAGGCATACATTATATTAAAGGGACATTATTCTGCACTCTGCCACCCTGACGGAAAGATTGACTTCTGCAGTACGGGCAACAGCGGTATGGCTACAGCAGGCAGCGGTGATGTGCTGACAGGTATCATCACCGGTCTTCTGGCAAGAGGATACAAACAGGAAGATGCCTGTCGCCTGGGTATGCATCTTCATGGTCTGGCAGGCGATCTTGCAGCTAAAGATCTGGGCAAAGAGAGCCTCATCGCCAGCGACATTATCCAATATCTACCGAAAGCATTTCTCAGATTGGAAGAATAATGATCAAGAAATAAGAATATTCATAAAAGTCAGGAGTTCTCGGCTTCTGACTTTTTTACTTGTTTCTGCGCATCATAGAACCTTACTTCCAAGGTTCTCCTTAAATCATCGCGACGGTCCATATTCAACTTTTTGCGGATATGGCAACGCTGGCTGGTGATATTTGATTCACTCTTATTGAGTTCTACACAAATTTCCTTTAAAGTATGCCCCTGAAGAATCAGCTTGCATATTTCCTTTTCGCTGAACGTAAGACCATCACAAACCTGATCCCATGCCACTCTATTCAATTCTTCATTAAACAGATGTTCAGAAGCATGGGTAATAATCTTCTGCCGGACATCAGGAGTCAGACGCTTCATCAGGCTTTCTGCTGCTTCCGGTTGATTATCCTTCAAATCGGCAAGCATATTCAACGCCTTGTTTTCAACCCGAGCCATCCGTTTCGGCTGGCGCAACCCCTTGGTTACAATACTCATATTATATACTGCCACATAAACCAGCATCATGAAACCCAGGAAAACAGTCTTCAGACTGAACAGAGCTGGCATAAGCGGAGTGCTGAACAGGTATATCAGCAACATCGGTATCATACCTACCGTGATGATGGCGCAAGTCTTATACAAGGTTTGGCTTAACGCTGTAATAGCCAGGATAAAGATGACAAACAGGTTGCAGATAACGCTCAAATCATCATTAGCAAAACCGAAATTGATGCAAAATACGCTATCAAGAGCCAGTTTGGCGAACATTAGAAGATAAAGAGAAGAGATACCCTTCACGAAAGCTATCTTCCGTTTCCAGATCAGGAACTGCAGGAGGCAGAACACGAATGTATGCAAGCCACAGAGGCTTAAACCATAAGGTTCTTTCACCAGCAAAAAGAGCATAATATGATAAGGTATGATAATCAGCTCGCTTATCGTCAGAAGTAGAAAGGCGATAATGCGTCGGCGGTCTACCACACCACAATATTGAGGGCATAAATGATGCTCAACCCTCACAATCAGGTTTACAATGTCATTCTTCAGTTTCATTTCGTATTGGTTATTTTCTGAAATCTAATTTATACTTTCGTAAGTCAAACGGCTCTTTTTCTTGGAAATTGCCATTTTTTAGGGAACTATTGATTCCGGCTGCAAAATTACAAATTATATCAGAAATCCTTGTTCAAATATCAGAAAATCGTGCAACTTTAACGATTTTAAGCATAAATCAGTGTACTATTTTGCTAAAAATGGCATTTTTCAGTATTTTTCAGTGCTTAAAAATTTGGTTGTATCCAATATTCGTTCTACTTTTGCACCCGAAAACCAACGATATGAGATACAGATGAACTAAAAAGTAAGTTGAAAGTAAACTGAAAGGAGAAAAAGAACAGTTGAAAGTAAACTTCAGGAAACTAGAGTTCTCAGTAGATTCAGGTATTGGTGATCATTATAATTATAAAAGAGTATACGAAAGTAAAAGGTGATTCAAAATCACTCAATGTATTAAAAAAAAGAAAAGTTTAATTGAGGTATGAAGAAAAGGATTTTAATTGCGTTAGTAGCACTCGGCAGCCTTATCTGTCCTGCTCTAGCGCAGAACGCTGCGGTAAAGACCAACTTGCTGTATGATGCAACGACAACCATGAACTTGGGTGTTGAATTCGGTCTTTCTCCAAAATGGACACTTGACGTATCCGGAAACTACAATCCTTGGACGTTTTCAAAGAACAAGAAATGGAAACACTGGCTCGTTCAGCCAGAGGCCAGATACTGGTTCTGTAACAAAATGATGGGTTCATTCATCGGCTTCCATGCCTTGGGTGGATCTCACAACATCGGTGGCATGGATCTTGACTTCAAGTTCCTGGGCACTGATTTCTCTAAGCTGAAAGACTATCGGTATGAAGGATGGTTTGTCGGTGCAGGTGTAGCTTACGGCTACGCTTGGGCTCTCTCGAAACATTGGAATATGGAAGCTGAACTTGGTGTAGGCTATATCTACTCTAAGGCAGATAAGTTTAACTGTGCTCAATGCGGAGATAAACTTGAAGATGACAAGGCACACAACTATGTGGGCCCGACAAAAGCAGCCCTCAACTTAGTGTATGTTTTTTAAAAAGAATCAGAGATGAATACATATAATATAATAGGTAGTATGTTCGGAGCCTTGCTTATCGCTCTTCCTATATCAGCCGATAATACCCAGCAGGCTTACAAGAATCTGAAAATCCAGAATAAGGCAATCAGAAAGGTTGGCAACCAGGTGAAAGTGGCTATGGACTTGAACCTCGACCAAATTCAGCTTGCCAGCAACAAAGGTCTCATCTATACCCCAATGATCCTCAACGAAAAGGATACACTCTTCATGCCGAGCGTTGAGGTGATGGGTAAAAAGAGATATATTTACTATCAGCGTAACCAGAAAACGGCTACGGCAAACCCACTCATCGTGGCACTCCGTAAGAACAAGACAGCACAGACACTTCATTATGAATATGCCGCTCCGTTCAGCGACTGGATGAAGAACTCAAACTTCGCCATCAGCAATGATGCCTGCGGTTGCAACCAGCAACTTCTCGACGAAGGTATTCTGAATCCGGAAGGACGTGCATTCTCTACTCCGAAGAATCTCTTCAACGCTTATGTACAGCCTAAGGCAGAAGCCGTAAAGGCAAGAAAGGAGAATGGTTCTGCCCGATTGAACTTCAAGGTGAACAAGTGGGATATCCTGTACGATATGGGCAACAATGCCAACGAACTGGATAATATCCGCAAGACACTCGATCTCGTGAAGAACGATTCGGATGTTACCATCACCAAGATAACCCTCCACGGCTATGCATCACCAGATGGCGGATATGCCAACAACAACAAGTTGTCGCATAACCGTACACAGGCGCTTTTGAAGCATATTCTGAAGACCTATCCAATTTCTTCAAAACTGTTTGCGGCCACAGCTACAGCAGAGGACTGGGCAGGAACCATCAAGTATGTAAATGAGAATGAGATTCCTCAGAAGGAAGCTGCACTTGAGATCATCAACAGCAACATGCAGCCAGATGCCAAAGAGAAAGCATTGCTCAAGAAGGCTCCTCAGGCTTATCGCTATCTCCTGCAGAATGTATGGCCATCACTTCGCCGTACTGACTATACGATAGAATATGATGTTCAGGCATTCAATGTAGAAAAGGCTAAAGAGGTTATCAAGACCCGTCCTCAGAAGCTCTCTCTTCAGGAGATGTATCTGGTAGCCCAGACTTATCCTAAGGGTAGCGCCGAATTCAACAATGTTTTCGACATAGCAGTAAGAATGTTCCCTGAAGATAAGCTTGCCAATCTCAATGCAGCCTCAGCAGCCATCGAACGTGGCGACAAGGTGAGTGCAGAGAAATATCTCCTGAAAGCAGGCGACAGCGCCGAGGCAAACAATGCCCGCGGTTGTCTGGCTTCCATGAAGGAAGACTATCAGACAGCCAAGCAATACTTTGAGAAAGCTATTGCCGGTGGTTTGAAGGAGGCGCAGGAAAACCTGGATAAAGTAAACCAGGCACTTTAAAGTAACTATTTACTTTCTATTTATATAAGTATAAGATAAAAGATGATGTAAAATACGATCTGTTTTCAGCGGATTGTGCCAATATGTGCGAAACTTAATTTTGAGAACAAGAATTAATAAAATATATTGTATAACTTTTTTTGTATTAAGTAAAAAGATTATGAAAAAAATGAATTTGCTCGTAATGAGTTTGGTTTCAGCCGCAGCTTTGTCATTCACTAGCTGCAGCAGTAATGATGAATTGGATGGTAACAACGCAGGTCAGGAGAAGGTAGATGGTTTCTACATGACTTTGTCTATTCAGACTCCAAAGGCGAATGGCACAAGAACTAGCCAGGAGGAGCGTACTACAAATGCCGCTACTGAAGATGAGGCTAAGATTACAACAGGTACCTTCTACCTTTATGATGGCGACAAGTGTATTTTCAAGAAGCAGATTACCGAAGCTGATTGGAAGCAGAAGACTTCTGATAAGCAGAACACTGGTATCACAAATGCTATCAAGGTTTCAGTAAATGGTGTTACTGAAGGCAAGAAATATCAGGTATATTTCCTCGCAGGTGAAAAGACTTCAAATACACCTATTGTAGACGAGTTTACAGGCACATACACCATCGCTGAAAATGATCCAACTTCTATCAGCCTTGACTTGGCTAAAGCTGGTTCTTTCGTAATGTTCAACCAGAATGATGCACAGCGTCATTTGGGTGGCGATGCAGCTACTGTAACATTCAAAAGTGAGAACAAGACTGCCACAAACCCAGCTAAGTGCGAGAATATCTACTTGGACCGTGCTGCTGCCCGTATCGATGCGCCTAACGCAGCTAATGCAAAAAAGATTACAACAGGTGAAGGCGATAACGCTCCTGCAACAAAGAATCTTGATTTGGTTGAGAACATTGCATACCAGAACTATGCCGTTTCTAACTTGAACACCAAGACTAACGTAATGCAGAAGTGGGAGAGCGAGTACACTAAGTTCATGGCTCCAATAGGTAATTATTTTCTTGACTATAATACTTATGGTGACAAGTACAACAACAATGGTAGCTTGGTTAACTTTGGTTCAGCTAAGTCAACCTATATCCTGGAGAATAAAACAGCCACTCTTAATAATGCTACAGCATTGTATCTCTGCTACAAGGCAAACCTTACCACTACATCAGATAAGGACTTCGAAGATGGTACATTCTATCGTTATGATGGCAAGATCTATACTTCTCTCCAGCAGATCTATGATGACCCAACTGTAGAATATCCATTTGTTAACGCAGATACAGGTGTTAAGGTTGAACCAGCAAAGGCTATTAAGGAAATCAAGGACGAGAATGGCAAACTGAAAGACGAAAATACATTGGCTGCATTCCGCCTGAAGTACAACATCGATGTATATGAGCAGGGTTTGATGTATTACCGCGTAGCTTTGGATGACCAGTCTTACAAGTTCGCATCAACTGGCCTCTACTCTATCCTCCGTAACAGCATCTACAAATTGAACGTTGAGAACGTTTACGACCTCGGTAGAGACGTTCCAAACGGTCCTACACCAGACGACAAGAAGCCTAACTACTACATGCAGTGCACTGTTTCTGTTAACCCTTGGGTTCTCAGCTCTCAGAATGTTAGCTTGAAGTAATATTCCGTCATACCAGACAGATAAAATATAAATACTTATATATATACCAATACTCTCGGGGGAGCAATCCTCCTCCGAGAGTTTATCAATAAAACGTTCGTTCTGAAAAGAACGAAAACATTCTTAAAAGATAACTAACATTGCCGCCCATGTATAAAAGGCGGGAGATACAAAGACGTGCCGTCATACCCCAACCCAAAAGACTGGCACTTTTCCTTAGAAAATAACGATGCCGAAGGCTACGAAACAGAGAGCTGATAAAGCAAAGATATTCGCTACCTACGGCACTCTCTATATAAAATAAGTAAAAGTAAAAGATTATAAAATATAAAGAATATGGCACATTTCCTCAACAACAAATGTTGCAAGCTAGTTTGCATCTCAGCCATCGCACTCACTTCTCTTTCATCATGCATGAAAGACGAAATCACGAGCTGCCCTACAGCTAAGTTGTCGCTCAAATTCGACTATACTTATAATGTGAAAGAGGCTGATGCTTTCTCTGCTGAGGTGAAGAACCTCAACGTTTATGTATTCGACAAGAACGGTAAGTTCGTAGATAACTATACCGAGTCGGCTGACAAGTTTGAAACAGGTCATAAGATGGAAATCACAGACCTGCAAGCAGGCAAGTATACCTTCGTCTGCCTGGCTCGTGACAAGCAGCCTGCAGCAATGGGAACAAGAGCCGAAGGTGATGATGAGACCGAGTTTAGCTTTACTAAACTTACCCCAGGTATCTCTACCATCAACGACCTGCAAGAGGAAATGGGCAAAAAAAACGCAGAAGAATCCGTTAACGACAAGCACTTCACCGCACTCTATACCGCACAGGACTCCCTCAACTTTGATGGAGAAAACGATGTGCAGGGAAAATTGAGTCTGATGAAGTGTACCAAGACCTACCGCGTGGTGATGCTTCCATTCGAACCCGACCAGGAAGGATTCACAGCCGAAAACTTCGATGTAGAAATCAAAGGTTCCGCTGCCCTACTCGACTATAAGGGCGACAAGGTAAAGCCAAAGGCAATCACCTATCTTCCTTATGAGAAGAAACTGGTAGAAAACCACAGCGGCAAGACCGAGGTAGAAGGCGAAGACGTAGAAAAGGCACTGGTTTACGACCTGTCATCATCACGTATGTTCGAAACCAAAGATGACAACAAGAGTCGCGCTGCCGACGGATCCAGCCAATATGATGACAAGCGCATCGTCATCACAGACAAGCGTATCAACAAAGTCATCTTCAACCACTCCCTGCCTTGGTTCCTCTCACTCTGTGCCAGCGACCGCTACGGCAAAGACTGGAGCGACCAGCAGTATCTGGACCGTCAGGACCATTACACCCTGGTATTCTACGTGCCAGCTCCAAGTTCTACCTACAGCATGGATGCAAGAATCAAGGTAAACAACTGGGTTCTGAATCTTCAGAATGCCGACCTGGGAAAATAAGAAAAGAAAGAAGTATAAGTAAAAGAAAGAAAACATGAAACGCTATCAATCTACTCTGACCAAGATGACACGCCCAGTGTGTATGGCACTCGCTGCTTTGCTCATGGTAGGCGCAATGGCATCCTGTTCAGAGAACGAAAATACAGAAACAGCTCTAAGCGACAATGCCTATCTGAGCCTCAGTTTCTCTACCGGCACCGGAAACAGTACCAGAGCCGGAGAAACTAGCGGAAAGGCTCTTGCCGACAATGAGACTGATGCGAATCCTACTCAGGAGAGCGACATCCACAACATCAAGGTATGGGTGTTCAAATCAAATACCGGCGATGAAGCCACTCCAATCTCTTATAAAGCAGAGACGCTGAACGAAGTGAAGAACGGTAACTATACCCTGAACCTCCGATTCCTGAGAAAGATTGGCGGCGAAGAAGTAAAGAACATCGACCTTTACATCCTGGCAAACTCTGAGAGCATCAACATGCTGGACCAGATGAAAGGCAAAGACCTCAGTTCTGTTACCCGCAAAGATCTGAAAGAAGTCAGCTTTACCTCACCTTTCGGTATCAATAGCGATGGTACTGCAGAAAACCAAAAAGTGCCAGACGGAAAGGGACTCCCTATCTCCCGTGCCATCACTCAAATCTCTGTAGACAGCCATGTGGCTGATACAGAAGAAGGAGCCAAAGACAAAGGTATCAAGATTCTTCTGGTTCGCGCCGTTTCGAAACTCCATTTTTACTTTGCCCGCAAATCGGGTACTGATGCCAATACCAGTCAGGTAAAGGTAACAAGAATAGAGGTAGAAGGCAACACCATTCCTACTGCCAGCTATGTTTTTCCCGACGAGGCAGAATATGATGAGAACGGTTACAACCAGGACGTTACTAGTCAGAAATACAATTCGGCTACAACCTACGTATTAGACGCTCTGAAACTGGCAGGTGTAGAGAACACGGATATCAAGGAAGTGGAGGATCCTAAGAGTTTCATCAAAACGAGTAATCAGTCTGCCCAGGAATATCTGGATGCTTTTAAACAGGCAGGCATTGGTTCTCATGATCTCTGTTATCTCCGTGAAACCACCAAAGCCATCAAAGGCACCATCTACTATTCATTAGATGGTGGAACAACCGAGAAGCACGAGACCTTCAATATTCCTTCTGAAGGAAATGCCATCAGAAACAGAGAACTGGTAGTTTATGGTTACTTCCTCAACGGACAGATGGGCAAGCTCACCGTTACTCCTACCATTCAGGAATGGCAGGATGGAGGAACATTCGATTTCATCGATGCCTCTACGAATGTTGAAATCCCTGACAGCGGAAAGACAGACTGGGGCTACAAGGTATATTACGGTTTCCCAAAACGCGGACCGATGATTACGCTCAAGGATATCGATACCAAAGGTAAGCCTTGGATTCTCCAGACAGACAACCCGATGTTCGGATTCGTAGAATGCGATAAGGATGGCAATTATGAGGAAAAAGAACCGGTTTACGATCCAATCATTACAGACCAAAACAATGGCAAGAATCCGGTAGGAAATACCTACAAGATAGAGGATTTCATCATCAATCAAAGTGGTGAGAAGAAGACGCTCTACTTCTATGTCGTGCCAAAGAACAGACTGGATCTGGCAAAGCCACATAATGTAAAGGCGCAGGTGTTCCTGACGAAATATCCAAACGATAAGTTTGTCCTGAATCCAGGTTTCAAATATAAAGGATGTAAGGAGGGCAAATTCGCCGGTAAGGATATTCACTTTGAACAAGTATTATAAAGACAACAGAAAATAACATTCATCATGAAGAAGTTATATATAGACATAAGATTCGCAAAATGCATCTTGGCTCTTACGGCAGGATGGCTCATGGCAGGATGCTCAGCTGAAGACGAACTGGGAAACGGTTCGGCTGCACAACAGCTGAGCATGACTCCCATGGTCAACGACCTGCAGACCACAAGAGTGAAGGAAGAAGAGAATCTTCATGAAAAAACTCTGTCTTCTCTTGACTTTAAGATGTTCGGACCAACAAATAATGGTGATTGTAGAATCGACTGCCAGTTTACAAGACCGGTAGAAAACCAGGCAGAGGTATTGGCTTCCGGCGACTGGAAATCGGAACACCATCTTGATGTGAATAAAACTTATCATTACTATGCTGTAGCCAATGCAAAGGATAATCTCAAGGATAAGAATCTGAAAGAACTCCTTGCCAGCACCCAGCAGGATGATGATATCTGGATGCCAGCTACCAAGGTAAGCGACAAGAAATTCCTGATGAGCTGCCAAGGTGAGGATACCATCACCCAAGATCCGGAACAGAATATTCCGGTAAAACTGGTGAGAGCTGCAGCCAAAATCAAGCTGAACATCTCTTCTACAGTGAAGGATTACAAAATAACAAAAGTAATATGGAAGTTCATCAATTACAATACCAATACAGCTATCTTTGCCGGTCAACCAGCTACTCCCAATATCATAAAAAATAATCAGGAGAATGAAGCTACAGCAGAGAAAGACAAAAATGGTAATGATATCTATAAGGTAACAACTTACAGCTATTCCACAACATGGAACGGGAAAGAGGATATGCCACAGTTTAAAGCGTATGTTACTTTCGCAAAAAGTACGGATCCAACAACAACCTTTACCAAGCCTCTGGTTATCCCTGTGCGTGATCCGCAAGGCGAAAAGAGGTTAGACCGCAACTATATCTATACCGTCAATGCAGTCATCAAGTATCTGGATACCAAGACAGATATTGATTACGATGGAAAGGAAGACTATCTGCAATGGCAGATTGCCAAATGGACCGTAGGTGAAGATACCCACGTCAATGCGGATGGTGCAAGCTATCTGGTGGTATCTCCTACTGCCATTGATATAAAAGGTGGTGAAAGCGATGAGTTTAAAGATTGCACCATGCGTTGGTTTGCATCTAATGAATGTGACATTGAGAATCCAACTAATTATTATTTTGACAGATATGGTTATAAGCAGTCCGGACAGGCTGAACAGCTCAAGGCAGAATCCGAAAAGGTTACCGGAAACGGCTATAGAGGATGGATAGACGTACATTCAGGAGTTCCATCATACTATACAATTCAATATTCCTATTTTAACATCAAAGTTAGAAACACAGACAAGAAACAGGAAATAGCCGTAAGAAAGTATCCTTCGGTCTATTCAATGAATGTAAGAAGCGAAGGTACAAATGATTTTGATGAGAAGAATCATCTGTACACGATACAGTTCTCCAGCAACAAGTATGCTACAGATTACACCATTGCCAAACCTGTAGTCAACAATGAGAATAAGTCTGCCGACAATACGGTATCTCCTGCTTACATCCTTGCATCAACCGCAAAGGGTGAAACAATAGTCAAGAATAATCAGGCTGCAAGAGATTACTGTAAAAAGTATCAGGAAAAGGCTACGACTTATAAGGGTGAAAGTCTCGAGCTGAATGGTTGGCGACTTCCTACAAAGGAAGAAATCAACAGAATCTATAAGTTAGGCAACAAAGATAAGGCGATAAGCAAAGAGCTGCTTAGAGGCGAATACTATTGGACGCTGGATGGAGACAAGACTGAGAGGAACGGCAACAACCCGCAGAACGGTACCTACGTTCGCTGCGTCCACGACCTGACTTCGGGAGAAATAGTACTGATAGAGAAACAAGGTGAAAAGTAAAGAAGGTAAATGACATGAAAGAAATAAAATTATATATCGGAATCATAGCAGTCCTGTTAACAGCAATGTTGACAGGCTGTTCTGACAGTATAGCCGACAGCGAACCTTCTAAAGACGAAACCGAAGAAGGTTACTACACAGCCAGCTTCAATGTATCCATCCCCAACTTCGAACAACAGGTAACCCGAAGCACCGTGTTCATGAATGAAGGAATTCCGAAAGACAGCATGAAACTCTTCTGCTTTGATAATGAAGGTCAGTTTATAGGTTTCGGCAAGGTTACAGAATTTGATGAAATCAAAGGATTCACAAGAGACAATAATGGTACAATTCATGATGATGGAGACATTCATCCGAATGGAAGCACAGATCTTCATAATTTCCATGCAACCATACCAAACCAAACGTCCCGTATCCATCTGGTTGCCAACACAGGAAGCCAATACCAAACCATCAACTGGGGCAACCAGGCAAATTGGGTAGGTATGCATGAGAATATGCTCATGACTACATTTGAAACAGAACATGGTGAAGACCAGGCTGCCAAGGTTCGCTATTGGGGATATATCAAGAAAGACTCTCCAAAAGAACTGAAAGAGTATCTGAAACCAGATACCAAAAAGAAAGATTATATCATTCATCTCATCAGAGACAGAGCGAAGATTTCTGCAGACTGGAGCGATGCGGTAAAGAAAGCAAATCCTGGTATAATAAACGACTTTAAAATGACAGTCATCAATGGTGTGGCTTACGGAACGCTGGCTCCCTTCAACAGAGACAGTCTGTTATTCAACCCTACTACAGGAGATGATGAATGGGTATGGAAGGTAAATTATGTTACCCCATCCATCAACACCCGAAGACTGAAAGGTGATGTTGGTCAGATGTTCAATCCTACAGGTGCTTTCGAAGAGCACAATCTGCCAACAGATCCTACTAAAGTGATTTTATGGCATGATGGCCTCTATTACCTGATTTACTTACAGGACAGCAAGAATAAGCCATACGCCATCAAGCGTAATTATGAATATAAAATCATCATTGATAAGCTGGATAAGAGCTATGGCAATTCTAATTCTGAGGTAGCATTGAAAGGTGCACCGGCAAACAACCCTTGGATTAGAGTAGAACAGATTGTACCGGGCGTTACTGATGGAAAGTACGAACTGGCTATCGTCGGAGGTACCTATAAGACTGTAAATACAGGTGAAAATACTGAGCAGACGGTACAGTTCACTTATAAGGGCGATGATGCAGCCAACAAGCAGCCTAAGGCTTTCGTGGCTTTATGGACTGAGAACCTGTCATTCGCAACTGCAGATGCCCCAAAGGTTACCGACTATACTTATGACGAAGCATCAAAGACCGGTACCGGTACCATCACCTATTGGCTGGACAAGATAGACAAGACCTGGCGAGAAGGCATCATCTACCTCACCGACACAGTGCATGGACTCAATAGAAACATCCATCTCTATAGTGTGAGTGAGGCTAATTATGACTTCAAAAATGCCAATAATATAAGTGCAACATTGAACAGCGAAGGAGATTTCACCATCACCATTCCTAAAGATTATCCTGACGGACTGCTGCCAGTGAATTTCAAAATCGCATCCAATGATATCAATCCAAAGGACTGGAAGGTAGAAATAGGTGATACTGAAGCCGAAACGGAAGGCAAATGCAAAACAGGCAGCTGGTTTACCTATAAGGCTGAAGTAATCCAGAGGAATTCAGGAACTCTTCTGGAGGAGAAGGGAAAAAGAACCTATACATATCCCTTTAAGTTGAGGAATGTACGCAAGAATGCCAAAAAAGGTGAAAAGGGATACTTCTGGCTGAAAGCTGATAACTTCAACCAAGGAAAGGCCAAGAAATTTGAATTCACCTATCAGTAGTAAGTTTTAGAAAAGTTTAGTTCATATATCTGTATCGGGGCGCATATCGTTTCAAAATTTAAATGCCCCCAAATATCAATGAAATAGGTAATAAAATAATTATCATTTACTATACAAATAGAATGCGGGAACCAATAAATTAAACTAGACTGGTCGTTGGAACTGTAGTTGCCGAGGTGATCTCACCTTCTATAGTTCCGCGGCTTTTTTTTATATAAAAAACCTTGCCACTTTCAATTTTATTTTGTAATTTTGCACCCGTTAGTAATATCATTAATTCCAATATAAAGATGATGGCAAGATTCATATTCCTCAGTTTCTTCATGCTGGTTGGAGCCTTAGCCCCAACCAAGGCTCAGAACAGTTTCCCATACCCTGCTCTTCCAGATAGTCTGCGCAGCGTAGAGCAACGTGCAACATACCTGAGTGAGCACTATTGGGACAACTTCAACTTTTCCGACACCCTGGAACTGGCAAACAAGGAGATGGCAGAACAGGGCTTTGTCAACTTCATCGATATTCTGGCACGTTTCGACCAGGAAATAGCCCAGAAGGGTATTGCAGCCTTTACAGCCAAAGCTTACCAGCAGAAGCCATCTAAAGAGAAGTTTGAAAGCCTTATCGAGCATTATTACGAGAACCCTGAGTCGCCCATGCGCAACGACAGGGTATATGCCCTATTTCTGGAAGACATGGCTAAATCGCCATACTTCGATGAAACCGAGAAAGAAAGAATAGGATTTAAACTGAAACAGGCAAAAAAGAACTTGCCTGGCACACAGGCTACCAATATCAGTTTTATGCTGGAAGACGGCAAGCCTCATCAGTTGAGCGATTACCGGGAAAAGAAGGTTATCTTATATTTCTACGATCCAGACTGCGAGAACTGCCACAAGATATCTGCATGGCTCGACAAACAGACAATACCAGCCGGCTTCAGTCTGCTCCGCATCGTAGCAGATAACCGCTTGAGCACGATTTACGGGCTCAAAGCCATGCCAACCATTTACCTGTTGGATAAAGAGAATAAGGTGATATTAAAAGACTGTACACCGGAACAGCTCATGGAAGCATTACGGGGAAATGAAAACAGAAAGTAAAAACTAGACTGGTCGAAAGAAGCGACATCTGTTATTGAATAAACATATCATTTACTATCATTTGTCTTAACTTCGTATATTATATATCAACATACCATTCATTATAATTGTAACTTCATATCATTTATTATATATCTGAATTGCATTTTACTATTTATATGTATCTTAATTAGCTCGGGAAGAGTCATACTTCAACTTGAACTCCTCACGGGCGTGATTATTGCGCATTACAACAACCACATAGTCACCATCCTTAACTGTTCCTACCTTGGCAACAAGTGTATAATAACCATACTGACCAGACTTTCCATAATCACCTGTTTCGGTAATGATTAACTTCTTGCCAACCAACTGAGTTGCAAACTTGATATTTGTACCTTGGTCGAAGATTACATTCTTATGAGTCAGCATCAGCTGACCACCCGGAAGAACCTTGCAAACCAACTTCTCATCATTCTCAGCCTTACTGTTAGACTCCTCGCTTACGGCAGAGCCCGCAGTCATGGAATAGCTGAGCAAAGAGAAACCTGACTCATCGGTGGTAACGCGACTAACTGTTTCACCCATTTCATCGTCAGATGCACTGCAACTTACAAATCCTATTGTCATCATAGTCATAGCGATGACCATCATAAAATACTTCTTCATAGTTATACCATTTACTAATTGTTTTCATTATCATTTAAACCTGTCATCTTCAGATTCCAGCCTTTCGGCCATTACCATCCGATGCTTTTAAAAACAAACACCTTTCGGTTTAAATCATCTTTTACAATTACACAAATGATATGTTGGGAGGAGTGATATCATTTACTATTGGTTATCATTTACTATTGCTTATCATTTACTATAGGGCTTATACCCCTCTTACATGTCCTGTTCTTTCGTTTGAACATTGCAAATATAGGAAAAAAGTCAATAAGATGCAAGTTTTCTTAGTTAAATAATGTAAAGATCTCCATGTTATCGTGCACAATATGCAATACTTGCTGACAAATTGTATGATTGCAAGAAAAAAGGGGATAAAACAAAAGCGGGAACCCTTTCGGATTCCCGCTCATATCTTTTGTTGTAAAATCTCGAAGATTAGTCGAGGTTAGCCAACTTGTTGTCAGAATGAAGAACATCCTTGATCTTGTG
>ERZ1023650.85-NODE-85-length-20838-cov-25.367993_pt1 | contig 20838 bp, 17 predicted proteins | sample MGYA00380337_ERZ1023650 | MGnify/ENA primary metagenome ERZ1023650 (study PRJEB33179, sample SAMN07449042) | human gut metagenome | biome: Human-gut; feature: Human associated habitat; material: Faeces | host: Homo sapiens | place: India:Kasaragod | collected...
GTTTGTCGGGTAAATAGCAAACCCAGCCGAGCCAGTCAACGGTCAAGATGAACGGCGCATATGCGCAGCCGTTGACAGCCCCGCCCGCCTTTGCTGGTAGGCAATCAAGGGGCGACAGCAAGAAGTGCCACCGCCCCGCACTATTATTCAGAAAGGGGAATTTCCATGACCGACCAGATAGCCTATCAAGAATATATCCAGCGCAGGTACAACGCCTTTTGCAAGACTGTTATCCGCTGTGCCGCCTTGGACAAGATTTTGAAGCTTAAACGGCAATGGGAACGGCAAGTTTCCCTTGACTATCTGATGAACGAGAAGTTTGTCCAGTTTGCCGCGTCGGAGCCGGACGAGGAATACCCATTTACCGTCTGCGGTCAGACCGTCCTGCTCTGCAACGCCGCCCTTGCCGACGCGATCTCTGTTTTGCCGGAGCAGACGCGGGAAGAAATCCTGCGCTATTACTTTCTGCGCCAGCCGCAGCGCGTGATCGGCGCGTGTATTGGCCGGTCACGCAGCACAGCGGGGCGGCATATCCAGCTTGCCTTGCAGCGGCTACGCGAAGAAATGGGGGTGAGCCGGTATGAGTAGACTTCTCCCCTATGAAACAATCCTCAAAGCCCGTGAGGGCGACCCAGAAGCCGTGAACGCTGTCCTGCTCCACTACGCCGGATATATCCGCTATTTCTCAAAAGTGAACGGGCAGGTCAACGCCGAGGTGGAGGACTATGTAAAGCAGCGGTTAATTGACTGTCAATTCAAGTTCCGGCTTGACGAACCACCGGACAAGTCATAAAAACTGAATACCAGCCGCCACCGACGCGGCCAGCGAAAGCAGTAAGTCTTGAAAAAGATTTACTGCTTTTTTTGTTGTCCGGCTCCGCTCCCGGCCATTTTGCCCCCTGCCGGTTGTAGTAGTAAGCGAGGAGGGAATTTTTCTGCCCTGGTGTTTGGCATTTGGAGCATTTACCCGTAGTAGAGGGCAAAGAGAAAGGATTTCTCCAACACCGGGTAGAAACCACTGCGTCCGGTGTCATTTTAGCGAAAGCGGGCAGGAATGCCCTTTACAGGATTAGTAGTAGCAGAAAAAGAGAAACAAACTTTTGTGGTTGCAGTTTTCCAAAAAAGTGGCGGACGGAAGTGAGAGAAAGTTTGCAGTCACGGAGAGCAAGTTTCTACCACGGTGCCAAAATCCGCAATTCTGCAGTTTTGCCCCTCGCGGGAAACTTGTTGGGGAGTGCCTTCCCCAAACCCTGCTCATGCGCCCTTACGGGCGAGAAAGGAGGTCACACCATGCGAAAGAAATACAACACGCCCCACCGCAGCCGCGTTGTGAAAACCCGGCTGTCCGAAGATGAGTATGCCGACTTCACAGCGCGGCTTGCGCCCTATGGTATCAGCCAGTCCGAATTTCTCCGGCAGGCGATACGGCGGGCGACCATACGCCCGGTTGTCCATGTGTCGTCGGTCAATGACGAGTTGCTTTCCGCTGTCGGGAAGCTGACAGCCGAGTACGGCAGGATCGGCGGCAACCTCAATCAGATTGCCCGGTATCTGAACGAATACGGCGTACCCTACAACACCCTTTCCGGCGAGGTACGCGCCGCCATATCCGACCTTGCCGTCCTCAAGTATGAAGTCCTCAAGAAAGTAGGTGACGCGGTTGGCAACACTCAAGCATATCAACTCTAAAAACGCCGACTACGGAGCCGCCGAGCAATATCTTCTCTTTGAGCATGACGAGTTTACCATGAAGCCCGTCCTTGATGAAACCGGCAGGCTTATCCCCCGCGAGGACTACCGGCTGTCCACGCTGAACTGCGACGGGGAGGATTTTGCCGTTGCGTGTATGCGGGCCAATCTCCGCTATCAGAAAAACCAGCGGCGGGAAGATGTGAAAAGCCACCACTACATCATCAGCTTTGACCCGCGGGACGGGCCGGACAACGGCCTGACCGTAGACCGGGCGCAGGCGTTGGGGGAACAATTCTGTAAAGAGCATTTTCCCGGCCACCAGGCCCTTGTCTGCACCCACCCGGACGGGCATAACCACAGCGGCAACATTCATGTGCATATCGTCATAAACAGCCTGCGGATTGAGGAAGTGCCGTTCCTGCCCTACATGGACAGGCCGGCCGATACGAAAGTCGGCTGCAAGCACCGATGTACCGACGCTGCCCTGCGCTACTTCAAATCCGAAGTCATGGAGATGTGCCACCGGGAGGGGCTTTATCAAATCGACCTCTTGAACGGCAGCAAGAACCGCGTCACCGACCGGGAGTATTGGGCGCAGAAAAAGGGACAGGCCGCGCTGGACAAGCAGAACGCCCCCATGATTGCCGATAGTATCACGCCCCGGCAGACCAAGTTTGAAACGAACAAGGAGAAGCTGCGGCAGACCCTACGGAAAGCCCTTGCCACCGCCGCCAGCTTTGACGAGTTTTCCTCTCTGTTGCTGCAGGAGGGTGTGACCGTCAAGGAGAGCCGGGGGCGGCTTTCCTACCTCACGCCGGACAGGACAAAGCCAATTACCGCCCGGAAGCTGGGCGACGATTTTGACCGCGCCGCTGTCTTTGCCGTTTTAGAGCAAAACGCCGCCAGAGCAGCCGAAGCGCCAGCCAGATCCCCCGATCCCCCACGCACCATAAAAGACCGCTTGCAGGTTGCCAGAGCCGAGATAGCCGCCCCGAAACAGGACGGAGTGCAGCGGCTTGTGGACATTGAGCAGAAAATGGCCGAGGGCAAAGGCCGGGGCTATGAACGCTGGGCGAAGATACACAATCTGAAGCAGGCCGCCAAAACGCTGTCCGTCTACCAGCAATACGGCTTTACTTCCCCGGAGCAGTTAGAAGCCGCCGTTGACACCGCCTATCAGAAAATGCGCCAGACCAGCGGCGAACTGAAAGCACTGGAAACGAAGCTGCAAGGGAAAAAGAAGTTGCAGCGGCAGGTGTTGGCCTACGCCCAGACCAAGGCCGCCCGCGACGGGCTGCGGGCACAGAAATCCGAGAAAGCCCGCGCCGCATACCGGCAGGCCCATGAGAGCGATTTTATCATAGCCGACGCAGCAGCCCGGTATTTCAAGGCGCATGGCATTACCAAGCTGCCCGCCCGGAAAGCGTTGCAGGCCGAGATCGAGCAGCTTATCTCCGAGAAAGACGGCCTGTATAACACCTATCACGAACAGAAACAGCGGTTCAAGGAGTTGCAGACCGTCAAGCGGAACATCGACCAGATTTTGCGCCGGGACGAGCCGCACCGCAGAAAGGAGCAGAGCCATGAGCGATAACCTGCCCCACATGGACTACCGCCAGCACCGGCGGGCGCGGCGGCTGGTACATGAGTGCTGTAACTACGATGAGGGGAACTGCCTGCTATTGGACGACGGGGAGCCTTGCGTGTGCGTCCAGAGCATTTCCTTTTCCCTCATGTGCCACTGGTTCCGTGTGGCTGTCCTGCCCCTTGACGGGGAGCTGGCCGCAGCCCTCTTGTGCCGGGGAAGCCGGAAACGGTGTGCCGTCTGCGGGGCGGCCTTTGTCCCCAAATCCAACCGGGGAAAATACTGCCCCGACTGCGCCGGGCGCATGAAGAAAATCAAAGCCGCCGAGAGAAAGCGGAAACAAAGGCAGAGATGTCACGCTTTAGAGCCTTTCAAACCCGCATAAATCAAGGCTTTTTTCGTGGGTGTCAAAGGGTACGCGATACATTTATCCTTTTCCCCCGGAAACGGCGTTTTAATGCGTGACAATACGCCAAAATCAACCCGAACACAGGGAGGTGATCCTATCGCTGATTATATCAGGGCAGACACGCGGCTGCCCGCCTATCTGCCGTATCCCCGTTTCCTGCTGAAAATGGAGATTTCACAGACCGCCAAGCTGCTGTATTCGCTGCTGTTAGACCGTTCCACCCTCTCCCAGAAAAACAAGTGGCTGGACGACGAGGGCAGGATTTATATTATCTATCCCATCGCGGAGATAGCAGAAATACTGGATAAAGGCAGCACCACCATCAAGGGGGCGCTTAATGAACTGGACACGGCGGGGCTGTTGGAACGGGAACGGGGCGGCTTCTCCGCACCGAACCGGCTTTATGTCAAAGTACCGCCAGTGCCACAGGTACAGTTTTCAGACCAACTGATGGCCGGAAGTCCGCCCCTCATAGAGCCGGAAAACCGTCCTACTGATGGTCAGAAAACCGACCTTATGATGGTCGGAAAACCGTCCCCTAACCAAACTACTATAAACAACCTTACAGAGAGCCAAACAAAGGGAGTGAGTGGGGGGCCGTCCGCGCCCTATGGCCGATATGGAAATATTTTTCTGTCACAGACCGAATACGACGAGTTGCAGGCAGAGTACCCTGACAGGCTGGAACGGTTCATCGAGGAAATGAGCCGCTACCTTGCCGCCAACGGGAAAAGCTACCAGAACTATGCCGCCGCCCTGCGGATATGGGCGGGGAACGACAAAAAGGAAGCCCCTAAAAAGGGCATACCAGACTACTCATGCAAGGAGGGCGAGAGTTTATGAAGAATGAAATCAACGCGGTTTTGGAGAATATGACGACCACCATCCCGGAGCCGGAGGACTACACCGGCGAGGACGGTTTACTGTACTGCGGCAAGTGCCGCAAGCCGAAAGAAGCCTATTTTGCGCCGGATAAGGCCGCTATCTTCGGGCGCGACCGCCACCCGGCAGAGTGCGACTGCCAGAGAACCGCCCGCGAGGAACGGGAAGCCGCCGAAAAGCGGCGCAGACACCTTGACACCGTGGAAGAACTGAAACGCCGGGGCTTTACCGACCCCACCATGCGGGACTGGACTTTCGAGAACGACAACGGCAGGAACCCGCAGACCGGGCTTGCCCGCCGGTATGTGGAGCATTGGGAAGATATGCGGACAGACAATATCGGCTGCCTGTTCTGGGGCGGCGTAGGCACCGGCAAAAGCTACCTTGCAGGCTGTATCGCAAACGCCCTCATGGAGAAAGAAATCCCCGTCCGCATGACGAACTTTGCTCTTATCCTCAATGACCTTGCCGCCAGCTTTGAGGGGCGCAACGAGTACATTTCCCGCCTTTGTCGTTATCCGCTGCTGATCCTTGACGACTTCGGCATGGAACGCGGGACGGAATACGGGCTGGAACAGGTGTTCAATGTGATTGACAGCCGTTACCGCAGCGGCAAGCCGCTGATCGTCACGACCAACCTTACGCTGGACGACCTGCACAACCCGGAGGACACCGCCCATTCCCGGATTTATGACCGCCTGCTTTCCATGTGCGTCCCGGTACGCTTTACCGGCGACAACTTCCGGCAGGAAACCGCCAAGCGGAAAATGGAGAGCATGAAGAAACTGATTACCGACTGAAAGGAGTATTGCCTATGGCAGATAACAAGCAGCACGACACCCGCACCACCCGCCGCCCTGACTGTGTGACGGAAATCCGCATGGGCAATTCCGTCCTTGTCGTGTCCGGCTATTTCAAGAAAGACACCACAACCACAGCCGCCGACAAAATGGCGCGGGTACTGGAAGCGGAAGCCGCTGCTACACAGGAGCCGACTTATCCGGCGTGAACCGGGGCATGGAAAAGCGGCCATGCCAGGGAGCATGACCGCTGGAACGAAAATCGGAAGTGCTTTAGCAATTCTTAATCTCATTCTCTATAAAATAATTTGCAATTTCAAAGGCTTTTATTCTTCTCTTTGCCAATGTGATTTGTGATTTATAACGCTCGGAATTATCCTTTGATTCAAATGTTTTTACTGTTTCTCTTAGCTTGTGCAGAGTTGAATCAATTTGCCTTTTGGCCGCGGTTAATTCATCTATTGTATACTTCATGTTTTCTCCTTTAACTTCTGATTTTTTTGTTAAATCAGAGTATACCACGGAGTTATGAACTTTTCTACTGCAAATATGGGACGACAACCCATACCATAAAAATCGGAAAATTGAAAAGCTGTAAAGAAGCAAATTTAACGCTTTTGCCGCTGTACAGCCCCCGCCGTTCCGTGGTACAATGAAACCACGGAATAGTGGGGCTGGCTGTCGGAAACGGAGGATTTTATGTTAAGACAAGCCACCCAAAACCTCATTACCGCCCTTTATCCGAGATTGTCCCACGAGGATGAATTGCAAGGCGAGAGTAATTCCATATCGAACCAAAAAAGGATACTCGAAACCTACGCAAAACAGAACGGCTTTACCAATCTGCGCTGGTACACCGACGACGGTTTTTCCGGCGCGAACTTCCAGCGGCCCGGATTTCAAGCCATGCTTGCGGACATTGAAGCCGGGAAAGTGGGTACGGTCATCGTCAAGGACATGAGCCGGTTAGGGCGAAACTACTTGCAGGTAGGGTTTTACACGGAAATGCTGTTCCCTCAAAAGGGTGTGCGTTTTATCGCTGTCAACGATAATGTGGACAGTGCCAGCGAGGGCATGGACAACGATTTTACCCCGCTGCGAAATCTGTTCAATGAATGGCTGGTGAGAGATACGAGCAAGAAAATCAAGGCAGTGAAAAAGTCAAAAGGCATGAGCGGCAAGCCTGTTACCAGCAAGCCGGTTTACGGCTATGTGATGGACGAGGACGAGAATTTTATTATAGACGAGGAAGCCGCCCCGGTGGTGCAGCAGATTTACCAGCTTTGCCTTGCCGGGAACGGCCCGACCAAGATTGCCCGTATGCTGACGGAGCAGCAAATCCCCACGCCGGGGACGCTGGAATATCAGCGGACAGGCAGCACCCGCCGTTATCACCCAGGCTATGAGTGCAAATGGGCGACCAACACCGTCGTTCATATCCTCGAAAACCGAGAGTACACCGGATGTCTGGTGAACTTCAAAACGGAAAAGCCTTCTTATAAGGTCAAGCACAGCATAGAGAACCCCGTCGAGAAGCAGGCCATTTTCGAGAACCACCATGAGCCGATCATCGACAAGGAAACATGGGAACGGGTGCAGGAGTTACGCAAACAGCGCAAACGCCCGAACCGCTACGATGAAGTGGGGCTGTTCTCCGGGATTTTGTTCTGCGCCGACTGCGGCCATGTGCTGTATCAGCAGCGGTATCAGAACAAAGACCGCAAACAGGACTGCTACATCTGCGGCAGCTACAAGAAGCGCACCCGCAACTGTACGGCGCACTTTATCCGCACCGATCTGTTGACCGCTGGTGTCCTGGCAAATCTCCGGCAAGTGACCGAATACGCAGCCAAGCATGAGAGCCGGTTTGTGAAACTACTTGTCCAGCAGAACGAGATCGGCGGCAAGCGAAAGACCGCCGCAGCCATCAAGCAGCTTGAACAGGCGCAGGAACGCATTTCTGAAATCAGCCGCATTATCAAGCGGCTGTATGAGGACAATGTAAACGGCAAAATCAGCGATGAGCGTTTCATGGAACTGTCGGCTGACTACGAAGCCGAGCAAGCGGAGCTGAAAAAGAGAGCCGCCGCCCTGCAAGCCGAACTGGACAAGTCACAGGCAGCTACCGTCAACGCCGAGAAATTTATGGGCATTGTCCGCAAGCACCTTGCCTTTGAAGAACTGACCCCCACTCTCTTGCGGGAAATGATCGAGAAAATTGTGGTGCATGAGTGCAGCTATGATGAGAACGGCACCCGCAGGCAGGACATTGAGATTTATTACAGCTTTGTCGGCAAGATTGACTTGCCCGAATAACCGCTCGACCTATCCGACACAATGGCCAAGTGTCGGATAGGAACGGCAAAATTTTTTGCACTTCTATTGCTTCTTTATCGCACATAAGCAAAGATTGCAGAGGAGTTCATCCGTATTTCTAAAGAGGTCAAGTACCATCCGGACTTTTATGAGGCAAGAAAAATAGGAGTCACATCCTTTCCGACGCTGTTTCTTGAAATAAACGGGAAGTATTATGACTTAAAAGGAAGTGCAATTACCCTCAATGATTTAGAGGAAAATATGAATATCATTAAGGAAAAGGGCGGGATCCTCAATGATGGATACAATACGCCCGTTGCCTGTAATATCGACGGTACAGGTTGTTAATAAGCGCACGGCACCAGGGTATTTGCTCCACGCCTCGCAGAAATGCTCGAATTCGACCGAGGCCGCTGAAAAAGCTGTGATTCTCTGAGGAGGAGTTATCCACAGGCAGAAAAAAGCGCATCAGTTGATGAATATTCTCATCTTCTGATGCGCTTTTTGTTTTTGATGTTCTAAAAGGGGCGAAATAGGAGGCCTTTCAGCCCCCAGTGCGATGATTCTTTCAGATTTGTAACGAATATCGTCGTCGCGCCTTGCAACTGCATGCCAACGAGGCCCGAGGACGACGCGACGTCGTACCCGTGCCTGTGCTTGAGCTCGCTGTTTTTCGCTTCGATCTTGTATCGTGTCCGCGCAAGTTCTTTGAAGGATTCTGTTTCTTGGAACTCTGCCTGTTTTTTGTGAAGCCCGCTCTTGATCGTGACGTTGTACGTCTTGCTTTTCGCACCATCTTTATAGCATCCTTTTCAAATCCCCTTTCCCTGTGATACAATAAAACCCGCAAACGGCGATGGAGTTCGCCGGGCGTAGGCCGAATGCTCTTTGAGCTGATGACTCCTGTCCCCTGGAATCGGATTCTTTTGAGAATCTCCCAAGGGGGCAGGAGATTTTTTTATGGAGGCATGATGATGAACTATGTATATCCTTTGCTGGTGGCTGCCGGCGGGGCTCTGGGCGCCCTGTGCCGGTATATGACTACCCTTGTTATGGCAGGCTGGATGGGGACGTCTTTCCCTTACGGCACCCTGGCAGTGAACGGTGCCGGGTCCTTCCTGATAGGCATACTGGGGGTCCTTTTTTCCCGGGTGTATCCTCTGCCGGGGGCGGCGGCTTTTCTTATCACCGGATTTCTGGGAGGCCTCACCACCTTTTCCTCCTTTATGAATGAAACTCTGCAGCTTTGGGCTTCCGGGCGATGGCTGGAGGGGCTGGGGTACCTGTTCGCCCAGCTGGCCTGCGGCCTGCTGCTGGTGGCCCTGGGGGCCTTTCTGGCGGAAAAGATATTTCTGTAAAAGGTCCTTATATGAATGATATAATATATAAAGATGTTCCCGTTGTTTCCCGAAGGAGGCAGTCATGGCTTACGAAAGAATTCATACATCCCTTTCAAAAGGCATCGAAACTATTACATTGGATTACGGGCCTACTCTGAATGCGCTGGACATGGTGATGGCAGGAGAGCTGGCAGAGGCTCTGGAGGAAGCGGAAGGAAATCCGGAGGTGAAGGTACTGGTGCTTGCCGGTGCCGGCCGGGCCTTTTCCGCCGGCGGCGATATCCGGTATATGAAGGCCCACTGCGATGAACCGGATTTTTCGAAGAAGTCCATGGCGCCTCTGGCAGGGAAGCTGTCGGAAATCGTGCTGTACATGAAGAAAATGAGGAAAATCATTATCTGCGCTGTGGCAGGTGCCGCAGCGGGCGGGGCTGCCAACCTGGGCGTTGCCTGTGATTTCATTTTCGCTGCCGACGATGCGAAATTTCTGCAGGCCTTCGTAGGCATCGGCCTCTGTCCCGATACCGGCGGCGTCTATTTCCTGCCCCGCATGGTGGGAAGCCACAGGGCCTTCGATATGTTCGTCACCGGCCGCCCGGTGAAGGCGGAGGAAGCACGGGAAATGGGGCTGGTGAAGCAGGTCACATCCCGGGAAGAACTGATGCCCGTGGTGATGGGTTTCGCAGAGAAACTGACGGAGGGTCCTCTTCTGGCCTATGGCAATATGAAACGGCTTATGTTTGAAAGCATGTACAAGGGCTTTGAAGACTATATGAAGGCGGAAGCGGTGTACCTGGCTCAGTGCTCCGGCAGTGAAGATTTCAAGGAAGGCATCACGGCATTCCTGGAAAAGAGGAAGGCTGAGTTTAAGGGAAAGTAATGGGGAGCATGCTGATGGGCAGAGTCATCAGCACGGGGCAGCTAGCTGCTAGCTTCTAGCTGTTAGGAAAAACTGGACAGCCTATGGCATGAGAAGCCATCGAACCAGCAGGCCTGGCGCCATAGGCGAATCAGCTTTCCTAGCTGCTAGACGCTAGAAGCTAGAAGCCCCCGCACAATTGACTCTGTCCATCTGCATGACAAACCGCGGCGAAGCCGCTGGACCTCAAATCTCAATTTTCAGGAGCCCACCATGAACCATCTCACATCCTTTACCGCCGGTCCCCTTTCCATCAGGGTGTACGGAAAAGCGGAGGCAGAATCCATTATTTATATTCCCCAGCCGGAACCGGTGACGGAGGAGGTATACTTCCTCACCGATGAATTCCCGGTGCTCCTTGCCTCTATCGATGGCATGGACTGGAACGGGGACCTTTCTCCCTGGCCGGCGCCGAAGGTATTCAGGGGGGAAGAAGACTTCTCCGGCGGCGCAGACCGGTTTGCCGATTTCCTGGAGCAGGAAGTATTTCTGAAGGAGAGCACCTTTTCCGGCAGGCCCCTCCATCGCATGATGGCAGGCATTTCCATGTCCGGCCTCTTTGCCCTCTACATGGGTACGAAAAAGGACAGCCTTGAGGCCATCGCCTCCATTTCCGGCTCCCTCTGGTTCGATGGGTTTGTGGATTACCTGAAAGCCCATCCCCTTTCTTCCGGCATAAAGAAAATCTACCTGTCCTTGGGGGACAAAGAAAAAAGAGTCCGCAACCCCCGAATGGCGAAGGTAGAAGAAGATACCCTGGCGGTGCGGGATATCATCGCAAAAGAAGGTAAGGAAGTCCTCTACCAGGCCAACCGGGGCAACCACTTCGTCCACGGCGCCGAACGGCTGGAAGAAGCGGTACGGTATCTCATGACCGGGAAAGTATGGAAGGGTCCGCATAGTGTATAGGGTCTAGGTCTAGGTCTAGATCTACAGCGGCTTCGCCGCGTATAAGAGTGCTGCATCCAATGGGTGGCACTCTTATTTTTTATGCATATGACGAAACCGACGGCTCCATGGGACGTAGAAGAGTAACATTGAGATTTGAGAGTTGAGGCCCCGCAGCTTCGCCGCAAAAATTAACCCTCCCTTGCTTGCAAGGGAGGGGGGACCGCGTCAGCGGTGGGTGGGTTGCCGCGCAGCGGCTAAAGTTTGACTCTATTCTTTTAAGTCAAACGGCGGCGGCCAAAGGCCGGGGGATGGATCCGCCTCGCAGAGGTGGGACCTGCGAAGCAGGGGATTCGTACAAATCCCATCAATCCATCCTGCACCTTTGGTGCGCCCCTTCTCTAAGGGGCTGCATGATTGGGAAAGAATTGAGAATTGAGTGAAACATTGAGACCCGGCGTCCCTGCCAGACCATTCTCTTCCCTCTTGCTCCTCTGTTCTTCTTTTTCCATGCATGATTATATAGCATACGATAATAGGTTTGCTATGCGTAATAGATATTTGATAAAATTCCATAATATAGTATACTTAATCTCATCTGATGGGGATAAAAGTATATTATTTATGGAGGGATTCGAATGGAATTGATTCTGGGGTTTATTGTGCTGCTTGCCTGCCTGTTTATGGGCATCAAGCACGGAGGCATCGGGCTGGCTGTGATTTCCGGCATCGGCCTCATGGTGTACACTTTTATTTTTCACTTCAAGCCCGGTTCTCCGCCTATCGGCGTCATGCTGACCATTCTCGCCGTGGTGACCTGTGCCGGCTTCCTGCAGACCTCCGGTGGTCTCACGGTGATGCTGAAGGCGGCGGAACGGTTCCTGCGGAACAATCCGAAGCATATTACCATACTGGCACCGGTGACTACCTGGTTCCTGACGGTGCTCTGCGGTACGGGTCACGTGGTATACACCATGTTCCCCATTATTTATGATATTTCCATCAAAGAAAATATTCGTCCCGAACGGCCCATGGCGGTTTCTTCCATCGCTTCCCAGATGGGCATTTCCGCTTCTCCCGTATCGGTGGCTGTAGTGTCCATCGTAGGCTTCATGGCGGCAGCGGGATACCAGTATTCCCTGCTCCAGATCCTGGCGGTTTCCGTGCCGGCTACCCTCATCGGCGTCCTCTGCGCGGCCCTCATCAGCTACCACCGGGGCAAAGACCTGGCGGAGGACGAGAATTTCCAGAAAATGATCCAGGACCCGGAACAGCGGGACTACGTGTACGGGGAACAGGAATCCCTGCAGGGGAAAAAGCTGCCCGCCTCCTATTACCGGGCCACCATCATTTTCCTCTTGGGCATCGTGTGCATTGCCATTCTTGGGAACTTCCCGGATCTCCTGCCCCACTTCGCCGACGCCAAGGGCAAGATGAAGGCCATTTCCATGACCACCGTCATCCAGATGGTGATGCTCTTCGTTTCCTCCATCATCCTCTTCGCCTGCCACACGAAGGCGAAGGAAGTGGGAAACAGCCAGGTCTTCCGTGCCGGCATTGTGGCCCTGGTCTCCGTATACGGCGTAGCCTGGATGGCGGACACCTACTTCGCCAGCCAGATGAATGTGCTGAAGGGCTTCCTGGGCACCGTGGTGACCAACTACCCCTGGGCCTACGCACTGGTTCTCTTCTTTACGTCGAAACTGGTGAACTCCCAGGGCGCTGCCGTGGCCATCGTCATGCCGATGGCGCTGAAACTGGGCATGGACCCGGTGATGGTCCTGTCCTTCATTCCCGCCTGCTACGGCTACTTCTTCCTGCCCACCTACCCGTCGGACCTGGCGTGCATCGGATTTGACCGGAGCGGTACCACGAGAATCGGGAAATTCGTACTGAACCACTCCTTCATGCTCCCCGGCCTCACCGGCGTCTTCACCGCCTGCGTGGCAGGATTCGTCATCGCCCATATCCTGTACTGAGTGCACAGGAAAAGCCGTGAAAAAGTAAGAAAACTTTTTCACGGCTTTTTGAATTGAAAAAGAAAGACTTGAGATTTGAGATTTGAGAGTTGAGGTCCAGCGGCTTCGCCGCATCCATCCTGCACCTTTGGTGCACCCCTTCTCTAAGGGGCTGCATGATTATTGGTTATCTCACATATCGAGGATACCGGTAAGCAAATTCCCCCTTGGAGAAGGGGGACGGCCAAAGGCAGGGGATGGATCCGCCTCGAAGAGGCGGGATCTGCGCCGCAGGCGGACCATCTTTCCTGAAAGCTAGCCGCTAGCAGCTAGGAGCCCTCGCCTGTTTACACGCTGCCTGGCCACAGGGCCTCGATCATTCCTTCCGGAAATTCCACACTATCACGCAGGCGGCGAGCCAGAAGGCTATGGCCGTGGACCAGAATACCGAGGGGTAGCCCAGCCACCGGGCCAGGGCGCCGGAGCACACCGGACCCGCCACGTTGCCCATGAGGAATATGCTGGACACCACGCCGAAGACGATGGACCGCTTTTCCGGCGGTACGGACTTGGCGATGATGGTATTCGTGCAGGGGGCAATGAGTCCCATGCCCATGCCGGTAATGGCCCGCCAGAAGCCGAGGCTTTCTACGGTATGCATATGGTACTGCATGAAGAAAGTAAATCCCACAAAAATCGTGGCGCCGATGAGGAGGCGGTGGGGACGGATCCGCTCTGTGAGGCGGCCCACGTTCAGGGACATGAAGGCGCTGCAGCCTCCGGAAATAAAGATGATGAATCCCACGATAGTGGCTACTAGGTCCGAGCTGGTGCCGATCATCTGCTTCAGGTACAGGGGAAGGATAGGTCCGATGCCGGTGATGCCGAAGTTGCAGAGGAACTGCATGAACGTCATGATCCGGACCCGGGGAATCTTCATGAAGTACAGGATCTGGCTGAAGGTGGAAGACCGGTCTTTACTGGCCCCTTTCCGATGGATGGGAGGCAGGAAGAACTGCACCGAAAGGAGGCAGAGGAAAGCGAGAAAGGCAAAGAAGAAGAAAGGCGTCCGATAGCCGAAGGTATCGGCAATGGACCCACCCAGGAGAGGACCAAACATGATGCCCATCACCATGGCGGCCTGGAAATAGCCCATGGCCCAGGAGGTTTTATGCTCCGGTGTCACCGTGGCTACGATAGAAAGGCCGATGGGGACAAAGCCTCCCACCAGGCCCTGGAGGGTGCGGAAAATGAGAATCTGCCAGGGGGCGGTGGAAAAGCCGGAGGCCAGGGAGGACAGCATCACCGCAGAGAGGACGATAGTCATCACCACTTTTGGCCCCCGCCGGTCCGCCTGGATGGACCAGAAAGGAGCGGACAGGGCAATCATGAAGGGAGTCACCCCGGTAATGAGGCCCGCCCAGAATGCCGCTTCCCCGGGGTCCGTCAGTCCCAGCTCCGACAGGAAAAGGGGGAGGAATGACATGACTCCCACCATGGATATGCCGGCGCCCACCTGGATGGCGCAGACCAGGTACACGATGGACTTCCAATTTTTCATAGCCTCCCCTCCTTTTTGATGTAAGGTAAACTTATTATACTGCTTTTGGGAAAAAATAGAGTTGAGATTTGAGAGTTGGGGAAATAGAGTTGAGAGTTGAGGAAAGAGAGTTGAGGTCCAGTGACTTCGTCACCTTCCCTGATAACACCGACCAGTCCCCGTCATCTCGAGCGGTGGCAAGGGAACTGGATTCATAAGGAGCCGTCAGGCGACTGAGAATCCAGTGACACGCTTCCCCTCGGGTGGCTGCAGGCTGAATGATTGCAAAATTAAAAATCGCTACAGCTTCGATGAGCCGAGAAATCTTTCTGGTAGATGGCTATGACATTTTCTCCGAAAGAGTTGAAATCCAGCCACTCCACGGCTGGGACGTCAGACGGCTCCGACAGTCAGATATCAGACAGGAAGCAGCTTTACCGCCAATGCACCCCGAGAGATAAAACGTCAGCCTGCGGCGCAGCCGCGGGACCTCAATTCTCTTCACTCAAATCTCAATTCTTGTTTTTCTTCTTCACAGAAAGAAAAGCGATCACACAGAGCAGAATCTGTACCGCCGACGACGCTGGCGTGGCGAGGCCGATGTGGAAGAGCCGGGGCGGTACTTCCAGGCTCATGAGGTAGGACACCGGTACCCGTACGCAGAAGGCTCCCACAATACCCTGGACCATGACGAACCTCGTCATGCCGAGGCCATTGAAGAAACCGATGGATGAGAAGAGAACCGACGTGAGGAGGCAGTCGATGGCGTAGGCCTTGAGATAATCCGCCGCTCCCAGTACCACCGCCTCGTCGGAGGTGAAGAGGGCGGTGAGGTGGGTGCCGTAGAAGAAGGAAATGGTGAACATGCATACCCCCGCGGCCAGGCCCATGGCGATGCCGGAGAAAAGGGCTTTCTCCGCCCGGTCGAACCGCCGGGCTCCCACGTTCTGGGCGACGAAGGCGCTCATGGACTGCATGAAGGAGCCGGGAATGAGCATGATGAAGCCGCAGATTTTTTCCGACACCCCGATGGAAGCAGACGCCGTGAGGCCGATGCGGTTTACGATGGACATGATGAGGAGGAATGACAGCCCCACCAGCAGGTCCTGCAGGGCGATGGGGAGACCCAGTTTCACGATACGGAGGGCCGTGGCCCCATGGAGGCGGACCATGGACAGGGAGAAGGGGAAGGGAAGGCCCCTCTTTTTAATAATGACATAGGAAATCACCACCGACAGGGTTTGTGCAGCCACGGTGGCGAGGGCTGCCCCGGCGGCGCCCTGGTGGAAGAAAGCCACCAGCAGGAGGTCGCCGAAAGTATTGAAAACCGAAGCAATGGCCACGGTCATGAGGGGCGTCTTCGAGTCCCCGATGCCCCGGAACAGGCTGCCGATGAGGTTGTAGCAGATGATGACCACCATACCGCCGCCACAGATGCGGATGTAGGACACCGTCTTTTCAAAAGCCTCGGCAGGCGCATTCATCCATCCCGCGAAGGTGGGGGCGAAGACGGTGAGGCAGAATGTGAAGAACAGGCCCAGCAGCAGGCAGAGACAGATGCCGCTTCCCGCAATGGTGCCGCCCTCCTTTCCCCGGCCCGCCCCTATGTACTGGCCCAGAAGGATGGTGATGCCCATGGAGAAGCTGGCGGTGAGCATGGTAAAGGTCTGGAGAATCTGGGACCCCGTGGACACGGCGGACACATCGGCGGAACTGGCAAAATGGCCCACGATGAAAAGATCCACCGCCCCGTAGAGGGACTGCAGCAGCAGGGCCCCCATGACAGGCAGGGCAAACCGGAAAAGGGGCCCCGCAATGGGACCGGACGTAAAGTTATGGGACAGGGCCATGGAAGTTCCTTTCTTTCAGTCAATATATTGTCATTATAGCAGAAAGAAGAGAATTGAGAATTGAGGTAAGAGAATTGAGGTCCAGCGGCAGAGCCGCAAAAAGCTGCATGCTATTGGTTATCTCAAGTATTGAGGAAATCGGTAAGTACGTGCCCCCTTAGAGAAGGGGGCAGGCCAAAGGCCGGGGGATGGATCCGCCTCGAAGAGGCGGGAGCTGCAAAGCAGCTGAGGGGCGAAGCCCTGTATTCCCAAGCCCAAGAAAGATTTCTCGACTCCTCGAAGCTGTAGCGGCTTTGACGATATTCTCATGCAGCATGATACCACCGCTCGAAATGACGGGGGCGGGATGGCCTCAATTCAACTCTCGATTTTTCTGTACTCTATTATATTTATTTGCCAAAGGGAACTATGCGTGTAATCAAGTCACAGATACTGTGCTATAGAAATAGTGTACCCTGTCGTGGCGGTCATTCTTTCCTGCTTTCTACAGGAGCGAGAAGGCCGTCTTATGAAGTGGCGGCGAGGTTCCTGTTACTGCCAAAAGCCTGTAACAATTACATACTATGACATTTTCTTATACAGATACCTTTAACGTTTACATTAAGGCATTGGCACTATTTTAGAACGAGGGGTATAATAAAAATACCATAGTAATTCAATTATTGATTTAATTTTATATACAGGTATGTCATCTCTTTATCTGGCGGCAATGGCATACTTTTTTCTGGTAAGGAGGGATGAAGGGGGCCGCATTCCTGTTTCATATGTTCGTTCATAGAAAAGGGGAATTGCAATGAATCATATTTATAAGGTGGTATGGAGTAAGGTCAGAAACTGCTACATGGCGGTGTCTGAAATCGCAAAGGGACACGGTAAGAAGTCCCCGTCCGAAAAATGGGGGGTAAGAAGGCAGCCCTGTTGGCGGCTGTGATCCTTACCCTGGGAATTGGTGGAACCGTTGGTGCTGCAGGACCGGCGGCCATTGAAAATGGTACGGCCAGCAAGGCTGACGGAATTGCCAGTATCGCCGTAGGAGTGGGCGATCAGGTCAATTCCAAGTCCACTTACCAGGGGGCCACTTCCATCGCAGTAGGAACTTTGAATGTCATTGATGCCGATGAAAATAGCCCCTATGACGGCGCTGCCAGCAGCGTGGTGGGCCAGGCAAACTATACGAAGAACGCCAATGCGGCGGTCATCATGGGTGCTGGCAACAAAGTTACCAATTCCTATCGGGAAGTGAAGCTGGATGAAAAAACTCTGCAGGAACTGAAGCAGGCATACCAGAAAAAGGATATGCAGAAAGTCACGGCAATCCTGCAGAAAGCGGTCCCTGAAAGCGGCGGCCAGGTCATGGTCATGGGCGGCGGCAACACCGTGGACTATGCCCAGGCTTCCCAGGTCATGGGCGTCAGCAATACTTTGACAGGTACAAAAGATGCCGTGAGTCAATACAATCTGGTTGATGGGTTCAAGAATGATGTATCCAATGTCCAGCATGCTTATGTAGTCGGAACTGAAAACAAAGTCAATAACAGTAATAATCAGGTTGTTATTGGCGACAAAAATGAGATTACTAAACGCAATGACTACAATCGTAATGATGATGTGACTGACATAACTATAGGACATGGCAATAAACTTAGTGGTAATAGTAACTGGGATAGTTATCCATGGGGATCTTTAACAGTTATTGGTAATAATAATGGAAATAGAGGTACTAACGATCCTTATGGTATTGTCTCCGGCATCGTTATAGGTGATAATCAGAATCTTGTTGGTATTGAACAAATTAAGGAATCTATTGCTATTGGTTCTCTCTCTCCGGAGGAAAAAGCAGAAAAGGATGATAGAGGAAGCGCGAAATATACAGTAGGACGTGATAGCACAATCATTGGCTACCACGCAGTCAATCCTGCTGGTGAAAGTGTAGTCATCGGTAATAAGTCCCAGGCTAACAGTATGTATGAGACGGTTACGGGTCCTCGGTCTATTGTTGAAACTGCGAACGAAGACTCTATGTCAGGGAAATTTGCTTCTGTATATGGTGCTTTTAATACGGTTAAAAGTAATGGTGATAACTCTGATTTGACAAATGACGATGGGATGGGAAACAGTATCAGTGGCAGCCTGAATGTTACTTCTAATGCCCAGGGAACCATGATTATGGGTGCTGGCAATACAGTCGAACATTCTCAAGGAGAAGCTTATGCCGTTACCATCAAAGATGAAGGGGCGGGTACAACTAAAGACGTTTGGGGAAGCGATTTGGATTTCGGCGGTACATATTATCTTGCTGGACCAGGTGCTCTCAATATTTCTTATGATGATATGCGTAATGCTATGCACGATTACATGCTCGCCAGCGGCGGTGCCGTATCTGTACTGGGCAATAGCAATACGGCAGATTATGCGATTCGTTCCCAGATTCTTGGCACAGGCAATATACTGAATGGGGCAGAAAATTCAATAAGTGCTTACAATACAATTAGTGGGTTCGCCAATACCGGTTCCAATGTTAAGCGTACGGCTATTGTCGGTACAGGGAATACGGTGCAAAACGGGGAAGACAATGTTGTCATCGGCGATTATCATCAGTTGGACGGTGGCAAGCATAATGTCATCCTCGGCTCGATGGCTTCTAAAGAACAGGAAGTAACCAAAACGACGCAGTCAGCTTGGATTAAATCTGTAGCTCCTGATGGGACCGTTGAATATAAAGTTAAAGAACAGGTGCCGGTCAAGGCCAATACGTCCAACATCGAAAATGCGGTCATGCTGGGCTATAATACCGATGTCAGCGAAAGCGGCGGCGTGGCTCTGGGCAGTGGCTCCATCGCCTCTGTTAAAGCAGGTGTCTTTGGTTGGGACCCCTCTACAAAGGCAGCCAGCACCACTGATTCTAACGTTTGGAAATCCAGTTGGGCCGCTGTTTCCGTAGGCGATGCAGCCAATAAGTTCACTCGTCAGATTACCAATGTGGCTGCTGGCTACAATGACACCGATGCAGTCAATGTAGCCCAACTGAAAGCAGCCATGGATAATGCGGGGTCAAAGATCAGCCTTGTTGCCGGTGATGGTATCAAGATTGAAGGAAAAGATGGGACCTATACCATCAGTGCCAATATCACAGGCGGCAAGACGGCTACAGATACGACAAAAGTAGATGGCAAGACCGGTACTTCCGGCGATTCCGGCAGTACAGACAAGGGGAATACGGATGCCTCCGGTAATGGAAAACAGCTCGTCGTGACAACGGATACCAATCCGACGATGTTTGCTGCCGATGAAGGCACTGCGGCTGAAGTGAAACCGTCTGAAACGCTCACTATCAATGGCGATAAGACAAATATTGCTACGAAGGTCAACGGCAACGCCATTTCTGTGAAACTCAAAGATGATATCAGCGTCAAGACAGTCAATGCAACATCGGTTACAGCCACAGATTCCATCGGCATCAAAGATGGCCCGTCCATGACGACGAATGGCATCGATGCAGCGGGCAAGAAGATTACCCATGTGGCTGCTGGCACAGAAGCCACGGACGCCGTGAACTATGGCCAGTTGAAGGATGTGGAGTCCAAGGTGGACAGCAACAGCCAGGCCATCACGAACATCAACAGTCACGTGAACCGCCTGGATAACCGGATTAACAAAGTCGGCGCCGGTGCAGCTGCACTGGCCGGTCTCCATCCGCTGGACTTTGACCCGGCTGACAAGTGGAACTTCGCCGTAGGCTACGGCAACTACCGCAACGCCAACAGCGTGGCAGTAGGCGCCTTCTATCGGCCCAATGGGGATACCATGGTCAGCGTAGGCACCAACTTCGGCAACGGAGAAAACATGGTGAACGCAGGCGTAAGCTTCAAGCTGGGCCAGGGCAGCTCCTATGCTGGCGTGAGCAAGGCAGAACTGGCAGAAGAAAACCAGAAGCTGAAAGCAAACGACGCAGCCCAGGACCAGAAGATCCAGAACCAGGAAAAGGAAATCCAGGAACTGAAGAAAGCACTGGAAGAACTGAAAAGCCATATCAAATAAGGTCTGAAACTACAAAAAGAGCTCCCCTTGATGGGGGCTCTTTTTGTCCTGGTGGCTGAGTGAGCATACAAACCTATGGGAGCATTGAAAAGAAAGAGTTGAGAGTTGAGATTTGAGAGTTGAGAGTTGAGTTCCCGCGGCTTCGCCGCAGAAGGCACCCAACCTCCCCTCTTTAGAGGGGAGGGGGACCGCTTGCGGTGGAGGGGTGCCGGTGTAAAAAGAAAGAATTGAGATTTGAGTGAAGAAAATTAAGGTCCAGACTGCGCCGTTAAAACTTGGCTCCCCCATCGGGGGAGCTGCCGAAGGCTGAGGGGGTGCATTTGCCGCGAAGCGGCTGAGATGGAAGGTTGAAAAGCCCTGTGTTCCCGACCACAAGAAAGATTTCTCGACTCCTCGTAGCTGTAGCGGCTTTGGCAGTATCCTCAAGCGGCATGATACCACCGCTCGAAATGACGGGGAGCGGGATGGTCTCGTACATCAGGTATACTGTCTTCACCGATGTGGCTCTTTCGGTCTGTCATCATCTCAAGACCCATCAATCCATCCTGCGCCTTTGGCGCGACCCTTCTCTAAGGAAACGCTGATTAAATAAGCCTTTCGCCTCCACAAATCTGTGAATAA
>ERZ1023650.91-NODE-91-length-20221-cov-27.211147_pt1 | contig 20221 bp, 14 predicted proteins | sample MGYA00380337_ERZ1023650 | MGnify/ENA primary metagenome ERZ1023650 (study PRJEB33179, sample SAMN07449042) | human gut metagenome | biome: Human-gut; feature: Human associated habitat; material: Faeces | host: Homo sapiens | place: India:Kasaragod | collected...
CCAGTCGTGCACCATCGATGAAGAGACGGAGGCCATATTTCTGGCAGGTTGCATACAGCGCAGCCAGTTCTTCTCTGGTGTAGACCATTCCGAACTCAGTCGGCATCGAGATATAAACCATGCCTGGCTGTACCATGTGAGGATGCGATTCGTCGGCTAGGAAGGTATCCATATAGGCTGACAGGGTGCCGGTTGTCAGCTTGCTGTTTTTTCCTGGCAGGGTAATGACCTTATGCCCGAAAGCTTCTACTGCTCCTGATTCATGTACCTCGATATGACCGGTTTCCACACAGATAACTCCTTCGCATCCCATGAGGACGGAATCAATGACCGTGGTGTTGGTCTGCGTACCGCCTGTCAGGAAGAACACTTCTGCATTCTCATTGTCCACAGCCTTGCGGATTTTCTCTTTAGCAGATTCTGAGTATGGATCAAACCCATAACCAGATGTTTTATCACTGTTTGTCTTGCCAAGAGCTTCTAGAATCTCTGGCAGCATACCATTGTTGTAATCACTTTCAAATGAAATCATATTCTTAATATTACGTGTTTTAATTTAAACTAATTGCAAAGGTAATGATATTTGCTAAAATGTGAGTAAAATAACTATTAATTAATCAAAAATAGCCCTATTTCAGGTATCAGTGGTCATTATACAGATGTCATGTTCCGTCAGTTGACCAGGCTTATTTTTTTACAAAATCATGATTTAAATCCTCTGAAAATCACGAATTTCCGCTCGGAAAATATTTCTTGAAGAATATTGGAAATATGGCGAAATTCGTAATCGTCAGATATTCAACGTGTTATAAATCTCACTAATTTCTTCGGAAATCCGGAATTCTGTAGTCGTACAACTATAACCCCTATAGTTGTACGACTATAACTCCAGAGTTGTACAACTATAGCCTATATAGTCGTACAACTGTAGCCTTACGGTCGTACAACTATAGGTGATTCGTCTTGCAGAGAGCAAGTAATACGCTATCAAACCAAAAGATTTTTATCATCATGACCTTCTAGATTGAAAATACGGAAATTGCGATAATTAAGAAACAATATTTGACACCCGCATATTTCCGTAGTCCAAATTCCAAACTGATATATACGTACCGCCTATTTATCATAATCACCCTTAGAAAATGGGAAGGTACTAACCAAGAAAAATTCCATGAAATAATAATTTTTTATAAAATGAATATTATATTGGACCTTTTCTTGCGTAATCTGGAAATTTTAGTTACCTTTGCACGAAAAGCACTACTTGGCATGAAAATTCAAGAAGTAATGAAATGATTTGTGTTCTTCAGCGACCCAGATGGTTTGCCGATAGAACTGTATGAAAAAGAATAATTTAAATTAATACAATGAACATCAAGTCAATAGGTAGTAAAATCAAGGGAAATCCTAAGATGGTAGAGGGTACGGTATATTCCATGCTCATCATCTGTAGCATTTCCCATTTCTTGAATGATATGATTCAGTCGATTATCCCTTCCATCTATCCGATTGTGAAGGATAAGTTCGACTTCTCGTTTGCACAGATAGGTATCATCACGCTGGTCTTCCAGATGACGTCTTCCATCCTGCAACCTTTTACGGGGCTTTATGCCGATAAGCATCCCCGTCCCTATGCCCTCTCCCTCGGCATGTGTTTCACCTTGGTGGGCCTGCTCCTGCTGGCTTTTGCCGAGAATTATTTTCTGATTCTCCTGGCTGTGAGCGTCGTAGGTCTGGGCTCATCCGTGTTTCATCCCACAGCTTCAAGAGTGGCCCAGATGGCATCGGGAGGCAAGAAGAGTCTGGCACAATCTATCTTTCAGGTGGGCGGCAATGGCGGATCGGCAGTAGGTCCGCTGCTGGCTGCCATCATCATCCTGCCTTTCGGACAGCATGCCATCTCCTGGTTTGCCCTTGCAGCCCTCCTCGCTGCGATCATCATGGTAAGATTGGGAGTCTGGTACAAGGCACGACTGGCTTACGTGGTGAACCATCCGCAGAAACAACCGCTTCTCAATACCCATATTTCCAAAAGGGTGAAGTATTGGGCACTGTTTATCCTCATCATGCTCGTGTTCTCCAAGTATTTCTATACGGCGTGCATCACGAGCTACTTCACCTTCTTTCTGATGGATAAGTTCGGTGTCTCGGTACAGACTTCACAGCTGTGTCTCTTCGTGTTCCTTGCAGCCTTTGCCATAGGAACAGTGGCAGGAGGAATGCTGGGTGACAAGTTCGGCAGAAAGTATGTCATCTGGTTTTCCATTCTGGGAGCAGCACCTTTCGCCATCGCCATGCCTTTCGTCAACTTCACGTGGACCATCATCTTTACCTTCCTGTCAGGATTGATCATTGCCTCGGCTTTCTCTTCCATCGTGGTATATGCCACCGACCTGATGCCAGATAAAGTAGGACTGATAGCCGGCATTTTCTTCGGACTGATGTTTGGTTTGGGAGGTTTGGGCTCTGCTTTCTTCGGCTGGTTAGCAGACAAGACGAGCATCGAGTTTATCTTCCAGGTGAGTGCCTTCCTGCCATTGCTCGGCATCATAGCAGGATTCTTGCCGAATACACAGAAGAAAAGCGTTGAAGAAACGGATGAAAACGCAAAGTAAATGAAAGACTAAAATGATAAGAGAATATTAACAAATGGAACAAGAAGAAAAGAAACAGAAATCTCAAGCTGCAGAGAATCAGGCATCCTGCTCGTCTCTGCAGCCAGTTGCACCACATCCTTTTATTTCTGTCATACCGCTGGCAGTACTTATCACCCTCATCGTCCTGGTTGTCAAAATCTTCCCTGATGATGCCCTGGCTGGTGCCTCTCAGGTGGCCCTCATGATAGCCACAGCCGTTTGTGTAGCACTCGGTATGGGCATCTATAGGATGAAATGGAATATCTTTGAAGAGATGATCAAAAAGACTGTGGGCGATGCCGGAGTATCAATCCTGATCCTGCTGCTCATCGGAATGATGTCAGCTACCTGGATGATCAGTGGTGTGGTACCCACATTAATATATTATGGTGTACAGATCATGTCGCCAACCTTTTTCCTTCCCTGTGCATGCATCATCTCCAGCATCATTTCTGTGATGACGGGAACCTCATGGACCACTATTGCCACCATCGGTATTGCTCTGATGGGAATCGGTGATGCCCTGGGAATACCAGCCCCCTATACCGCTGGAGCTATTATCTCCGGTGCCTATTTCGGGGATAAACTCTCGCCAATGAGCGATACCACCGTCCTGGCTTCGAGTATAGCCGGAGCGGATCTCTTCTCACATATCCGCTATATGCTCTATACTACCATACCAAGCATCCTGCTCTCGCTGGTACTCTATCTCATCATCGGACTCTGTTATGATTCCAAGCCAGTGGATATCAGCCAGTATCTTACCGGTCTGAGCCATGGATTCAATATCTCTCTGTTTACCATGCTCGTTCCGGCTTTTACAGGATGGCTCATCTACCGTAAGACGCCATCCCTCATCACACTTCTTCTTTCAGCCCTTTCAGCATGCATCTGTGCCCTCATTCTCCAGCCGGAAGTACTTGTAGGGATAGCAGGTGAAGACAGCATCTCTGCCAAAAGCCTCTTTGAAGGAATCATGACCACCTGCTATACCCATACCCAGGTAGATTGCGGTATGGAGAACATCAATGATCTCGTAGCCACCCGGGGTATGGCTGGCATGCTCAATACCATCTGGCTCATCCTCTGTGCCATGTGTTTCGGTTCATGTATGGTAGCCAGCGGCATGCTTCACGCCATTACCCACATGCTCCTGAAAAGCATCCACAGCACCGTATCACTTGTCTGCAGCACCGTGACATCAGGTGTCTTGCTCAATCTCGTTATGGGTGACCAGTTCCTGAGCATTATTATGAATGCATCTATCTACAAGGATGAGTATGCCGAACGAGGCTATCGTCCGGAACTCTTGAGCCGAAGTACAGAGGATAGCGCTACCGTAACGAGCGTATTGGTTCCATGGACAGCCTGCGGTATGACGCAGAGTACGGTTCTTGGTATCCCGACACTTGTCTATCTCCCCTTCTGCTTCTTCAACATCATCAGTCCTTTGATGAGTTGTCTGGTTGCCATCCTTGGCTTCGTACCCAACCCACAACCCAAGGAAAACAAAGCTTCAGCAGCGGAAGAGTCTGATATCCATTAATATGAATAGGAGATTCATAGATTCCCAATGACGGCAAGCAGACGCCTATGAGAGGGCATCCTGTATTCATTGCCCAGCATGCTACAGGCTGCTGTTGCCGTGGTTGTTTCTTCAAATGGCATCATATACCTGCCGGAAGACAGCTGACAGGAGAAGAACAGCAGTATGCTGTAGCAGTACTGATGGCATGGATTGAAAAACAGGTTTAAAAAGCATGAAGTTTTATTTTATGTCCAGAACTCTTCTATACCATCATCGACATGATAGAGACTGCAGAATAACCCATAATATAATGAAAGAGAGTCCTTTTAAAAACCGGACTCTCTTTAAATACTGAGCTCCTTTAAACCAGTCCGCTTAAATCAATGGAATATTTGGTAGGAAGTTTCTGCTCCTTCTTGATAAACATCAGCATGTAAATAGGAAGATAAGTGATTTTTCCTACCTTCTTCACATTATCATTACACAGCACATAGGCTTTAGAAATCTGATAAGTTGTTGAGTTCACCACATTCGTAAGCGCTTTATGACGCTCATAATCCTTGCCCGATTTAACCTCTATCGGCAACACCTCACCATTTTGCTCTATCACAAAATCCAGTTCACCCTGGCGCTTGTTGTTATAATAATACAACTGGAAACCGTGCGCCCAGAGCTCTTGTGCTACGGCATTCTCATATACCGAACCAAAGTTGATGGACGGTTCGTTATCCAAAATCTTCAGTTGAATGCCATCCGCATAAAGACTTGCCAAAAGACCAATATCTGCCATAAACAGCTTGAATAAGTTTCTGCTGCTCGACAAAATCAACGGCACAGTAGGCTCCTCAACATTATATACCGGCAAAGCTACACCGGCATCCTTCAACCACAAGAAACTGTTCTGATAACGTGCAAACTTGATGTTTTCATTCAGGTTCTTCAATATGAAACGCTTGTTCTTGGCATCAAGCTCAGCAGGGATCCTGTCAAAGATTTCCTGAATATACAATTTATGGTCAGGGTCATATTTCGCTATATCCTGCTTATAGAGACGTATGATAGCCTGCTGCTCTGCCATTACATCTTGCAGATTATTGGTAGCCAGATATTTATCAACAGCTGCAGGCATTCCACCTACTATAAGATAAAGGCGGAATACCTCCATCATCTTTTCATGGATGAATTCATCTACAGCAGTCCCTTCAGTAAAATGCTTCCTCAAAGCATCTATAATTCTATCGTTGATACCAACTGCTGTAGCAAACTCCTCCAAATCAAGAGGATACATATCTTTCACATCCATATATCCCACTGGTGCAGAACGGAGATTCTTGATCTCCACACCCAATAGGCTACCGCTTAAAACATAGCGATAGCTCCCCTCTTCCACCAGAAATTTGATGGCAGTTACGATTTCCGGGCATTCCTGCACTTCATCAAAGAACACAAGGGTACTGCCCTTGATCAAATCCTGGCTGGTCACAGTGGAGAGACGCAACAAGATGTCCTGACTATTCTTCGCCTTGCTGAAGACCTTTACCAAGCCTGGATTTTCGATGAAGTTGATTTCTATGAATCTTTCAAAATGTTCATGACCGAAACGACGGATAGAATATGTTTTTCCTATCTGTCTTGCTCCAGTCAACATCAACGCTTTCTTATTCGCTTCGAAGAAATCAGCTAAATATCTGTCTATCTTACGTTTAATCATATCCTTGTCCCCTTTTCTATTATTAAACGGACGTATTTTGTCCGCTTTTCCATGGCAAATATACGATAATTTGTCCGTTTTTCCAAGATATTTACGCATCTTTTTGTCCGTTTTTCCAAATTTTAACAGTTTCCTTAGAAGCATTCCAACGGCGTAGAGCCTCTTCTCTTGTTAACTATCCAAATATTCTTCCTCCTATTTATTCTAGTTCAACATTCAGCCACCAAAATTACACATATTCTTCGAAACCACCAAGAAAATCACAAGAAATCTGCAACTTATCATCAAATAACCACGAAATCAATCGTAAACTATTAACTGTAAACTATAAACTGCTATTCCCTACCTCAGCAAGCTATAATAAGGCGGTCCCATCCCGCAAAATATGGCGAGGGCTTTGATGCCCCGCCAACCTTAGAGCGTAGCGGTTCCGAGCGACGAGGAGGAGCGGTTTCCCTCTTCTTCCCTGAGGTTTCTGTCCCCCGCTAACGGGGGAACCGAAGGGGGTGTAAAGACCATTGAAGAAGACCGAGATGAGAGGTGGAGCCTTCCTTAAGGGTAAGGAAGGTTTCTGTCCCCTGTAAGGGGAACCGAAAGGGTCGTAAAGACTATTGAAGGTAGGTTTTCGAAAAGACTCCTTCTTAGTAACAGGAAATCTCAAACACTTTCCAAAAGAACCGCAAGTGATTACAGCAGCAGAAATGATGGAAATCCTAGACAACGAACTATAAGATGTCTATATATTTATTTCACTTGCTTTCTTCGTCTTTCTGTCCCAAAAACTATGATTTTATGTCCAAAACTCTTCTATACCATCATCGACATGATAGAGACTGCAGAATAACCAATAATATAATGAAGTAAATAGACTTGATACTTCATTATATTATAGGTTAAGCTTAAACCTTTCTTTAAATATAGCCATCTCTCTAGCTGGGATTTGAAGCAGAGTAGCTAAACTTTCCCATTGACTAACTGCTGCTTGAACCTCTTGGATGATGATTTCAGCTTCCTCCCTCTTAATCATGTAGCTTTCAGATGAATCAAGCAGAATATTGATGTCTGCCTTGTTTGAAGATTCATTGATCAGAAGACTCTGATATTCATTGAGGGTAGGATTCATATCATAGGCTGGTGATAGAGCCCAGCCCTTTGGTGTGAGTAGAAAGCCATGGTTTCTGAAGTGGTCATCAGAAAGATGTTGAAGACAACCCTTCGGTAGAGTTCCAGAAGATTTTTCTCTACGTCGCAGCAACCTTGGAGTATGAAATCAACAATATCGAGATAACCATAACCACCTTGTGCATTATCTCCATCCTTCAATCCTAGCAGAGACATGGATGACGCAAAATGGATTCTCTTAGCTTCTGCAGTTCGGTCAAAGCGTTTAGACAGGAGTGTGTGATATTTACCCAATCCTCCCAACACCCTGGTTTGAGCTACCAGGATACCAGCCTTTTGAGCTAGCAGGTGAGAAAAGTGCTCCCAAAGTCCTGCGTCATAGTCATCTTTTCGAGAAGGAAACTTTGCGATGCATAGATTACCTTTTTCATCCAATACGCCTGCTTTAGGTCTTGCGCCACCCAATGAAGTACCAGGTTGGATGAGCTGCGCTATCCATTTTTTTTCAGGCAAAACATCATTCTCTTCAGATCTCTCTACTTCTTGACTGGCATGAACCAATTCTCTAATCTCTGTTAATGGGGGTATCTTGAGAGATGGAGACACATTGATATAATCACCTTCCATTTCCTTCTTAAACCTAAATCCACCCATTCTGGAGAAGTCATCGATACCTATGAGGTAATCGAACGAGGAAAGAGGTCTGACTGCTCTTTTTTCTTCAGCGGCCTGTATCTGTTCTCTTCTTTTGAGCAAGGTACGTCCCCACCTATCTGGCAAAGCATCAGAAAAACATCCGAAAATATCACTTCCTGGCTGGGTATATTGCATGCCTGGGTAATTGTTGATGTCCTCTGAAAGCTTGATTCCGGCATGAACCTTAAGCCAATTCTCATCAAACTTAAATGCATAACTGTCAGAGCCGCGCAATTTTTCATAGCACAACTCCCCTACCAGCTCCGCTTTGCCGAGCCAGTTAAAATCAGCGAAAACAAACAGTCGTTCCATTCCTACTCCTTTTTAGATGCTCGTTGACGATTCTTCAGTCCCATATCCTGCAATGCCCTTCCGAGTTTGTCATCCTTTGCCAGGAGCAAGATGTCATCATCCAGCTGAAGAGCATAGAGTACACGCAGGTAAATTCCGATGGAAACCGTTGGTAATCCCTTCTCTACCTTGCAAAGTGTAACTTCCGAGCATGTTGCCCTTTCTGCAACTTGCGCCATGCTCAGGTTGCGCCGTAATCTGGCAAGCTTAATCTGCTCACCCACGATTTCCATCTTTTGAATCAACTTCCTTGGAAGTTTGTTTGCCATTGTATTCTTTGTCATAGCTTTAATCTTAATTATGATATGCAAAAATACATAATTTACTTTATTATAAGATGGGTTATCAAGTTTTTTTAAGAATAATTAGATGTATTAAATTAAACGGATGAACTTTCGCATGTGGTTCAAGAACGGGCTGAAGGCCCAAAAGCTCCTAGCCCAGGGCATCGCCCTGGGTATAATGACAATCTGCAAGACGCCCTGTAAGGGCAAAAGCTTTGTATATTGCCAGGTATTTTAAAGCTTTTGCCCTTACAGGGCGACAGGTTTGCGTCCGTAATTACCCAGGGCGATGCCCTGGGCTAGGGGCTTCTGCCCTTTCAGGGCGTGTGGAGCTTACATGCGAAACTTGAATTATTTAGTTTATATAACTTGCCGCCAAAGTTACGCTTTTTTCTCGAAACCACCAAGCAATTAACAAGAAATCTGCAACTTATCATCAAATAACCACAAAACCAGCACTTCAATAATCCTATCCACCTTTAGCAAGGCGGTCCCATCCCGCAAAACATGGCGAGGGCTTTGATGCCCCGCCAACCTTAGAGCGTAGCGGTTCCGAGCACCGAGAAGGTGCGGTTACATCCCTTGCCCTTTTGGAAAGGGCGAGGGCTTGGGAGTGGGTTAAGGACCCTCCCGCAGGGGGAGGGACAGGTGGGGCATCCACAGCACTGTAGGGCGGTTTCCCTCTTCTTCCCTGAGGGTGAGAGGGTCGGGGTGAGAGGTGGAGCCCTCTTTAATGGTAAAGAGGGACGGGGTGATTTTAGAAAAAACTTATTGCCCTTACGCATATTTGTGCAAATTACACTTGTAATCATGTGTTTTATAATGTGTGCGCGCAAACAGATTGCATAAACGTGCAAACGTTTGCACAAAGAAATATAGCCTTTTTGAAATATTTTCTTGTTTACTATAGAAATTCCTCTTATATTTGCAGCCGAAAAAAGATACCAACTAGCGAACGAAGGCTAAGTTTAATATAAACGGAACCAATATATAAAAGTAAAGATATGATGAAGCAAACATTCATAAAATCAGCTATGTTGCTGCTGCTGATCCTTTCAACGGCAACGACGCGAGCGCAGGAGGTCGCTCTGAAGACCAACTTACTGGGATGGGCTTCCACATCTGCCAACGCCGGCATCGAAATCGGCACGGGCAGGAAAACAACCTTCCAACTCTTCGGAACCCTGAACCCCTGGAAGTTCTCGGGCGACAAGAAGATGAGATTCTGGAATGTTATGCCAGAATACAGATGGTACACCTGCCAGAAGTTTGGAGGCCATTTCTTCGGAATCCATGCCCTAGGCGGTGAATACAACATTAAAAACATTGACATGCCCTTCGGCATCCTGCCGAAAACTCTGGAGGGCAGGCACTATGAAGGCTGGTATGTAGGTGGAGGCCTCACCTACGGCTATCAGTGGTTGCTCAATAAGCACCTCAATTTCGAAGGGTCTATCGGTTTGGGATATGCCTACAGTCCTTACAAGCTTTACGGACGATGCGAAAAATGTCTCGGCAAAGACAACCGTAACTATGTGGGCCCTACAAAAGCCGCACTATCTCTCATATACGTGTTCTAAGAATTTAACTTAACTGTGGTTTTAAACTGACAATATAAACACGTAATAACTAGACAGAATACAAAAAATTTTAGGGAAATCATAATATGGATAAAATGAAGCTTTATGCGGTCATTTCGCCCCTCTGCATGCTCTTCTCTCAGGGCATCATGCCTGCTCAGGCTCAACAGCTGGCAGGGGGTAAGGTTCAGGTAGAAAGTGTTTTAGCACGCAAGAACGGCAACCGGATGGACGTTGCCTTCCGTATGAATCTGAACGATTTGAAGATGAAATCAGAGCAGCAGATTGTTTTTACACCAGTAATGGTAGGAACTGATTCTATCGCTCTCAACCCTATCATCATCCAGGGTAGAAACCAGGCTGTAAGATACCGCCGACTTGCCGACAGCAAGAAGAATCCGCAGGCACAGGTTCTTACCCGCAAGAACAAGACCAGTCAGCAGGTTTACTTCGCCCAGTCTGTTCCTTATCAGAAATGGATGAAGAAGTTCAAACTCTCGGTAAAGGAAGATCTCTGCGGATGCGGCAACCTGATAGAACAGGACAATACGCCGATTGCGGATATCGACCGTACACCGAAGATTACGAAGGATTTCTTCGTGCAGCCGAAGGCGGAAGCCAAGAAGGTGAGAGCCGAAAAGGGTGAAGCCTATCTCAGCTTCAAGCTCAACAAGAGTAATATTCTTGCCAACTTCCGTGAGAATGCTACTGAGCTGAAGAAGATTACTTCTACCATCGACCTGGTGAAGAACGATAAGAACGTTGAAATCACAGATATTGATATCCATGGTTTTGCTTCGCCTGATGGTTCGTATGCCAACAACAAACGCCTTGCCAACGAGCGTGCAGCTGCCCTCCGCAACTATGTGAGCAGCCTCTACACCTTAAACAGCAAGCTCTTTACCTATCAGGCTACACCGGAAGACTGGGAAGGATTCAAGAAGAAGATCCAGGCTAGTCATCTGGCTGATAAGGAAGCGATACTCGAGATAGCTAACTCCTCGCTGGCTCCCGACGATAAGGACCTGAAGATCAGAAAGCTCCATCCGGCTAGTTACCGCTACATCCTGGATAATATCTATCCTCGTCTCCGTCATAGCGACTATACGGTAACCTACACGGTTCGTCCGTTCAGCATCGAAGAGGCAAAGGAGATATTGAAGACCAAGCCTCAGCAGCTTTCTCTGCAGGAGATGTTCCTGGTGGCACAGACTTACGAGCCGGGTTCGCCAGAGTTTAACGAGGTATTCGACATTGCTGTCCGTCTCTTCCCAGATGATGAGGCTGCGAATCTCAATGCCGCCTGCACCGATTTGCAGAAAGGCGATCTTACTTCTGCCGAAAAGCATCTTGCCAAGGCAGGCAACTCGAAAGAGGCAGAACGTTTAAGAGATGTCTTCAAGCAGATAAAGGAATTGGAATAACAGAAAATTAGAGAATAACGATTATAAACAAGCTTAACTTTTAAGATTATGAAGATTAAACATTTATTTGGCTTGGCTGTCATCGCAGCTATGACAGCAAGCTGTTCAAGCAATGAGGACCTGGGAACCGCAGGTCCAGGTACTGGTACTAATGAAGCTGGTGTTGGTTATGCTACTTTCACCATCAACTTGCCTTCTACAAACGGCACTCGTGCAGATGGTGATCCTACCTATGAGCAAGGTACTCTTGATGAGTATGATGTAAATGACGTTACTTTACTTATCTTCAAGAAGGCTGGTAAATCTGAAGACGAATACACATTCGTAGACAAAGCTGAATTGGGTAATATGGCTCCTTGGAAGGATGAAAACAATAGTGGTGGTATTACTGCGTCTGCTACTATTACTGCAAAATTAAGTAATGTTGCACTTACAAGTGGAGATTCACCAAGTGACTATTATGCTTTAGCTATTCTTAATAATAAGAATTCAGAAAATAAAGATAAGATAACTTTACCTACTTTACCTACTTTATCAACTACTCCACCCGTAACGTACGGTGACTGGAATGCAGCTAGTAACGCCGATGAAGCAAAATTTAAAGATAATACAAAGGGTTTCTATATGGCAAATGCACCTGTATTTGTCGCAGGTGGAGAACCAACTACACTTGTAAATATTGATAAGGTATATGCAACAAAGCAGAAAGCAGAAACCAATGCGGCTACAACTATTCATGTAGAGCGCGGTTTGGCTAAGGTGACAGTTGCTTCGGACGATTTCACTAAAACTTTTAACCCATCTGGTACAAATTATAACAAAGATGAAGTTAAGATTACTGCTTGGAACTTGGATGTTACTAACAAGAGTACATTCCCAATCCATAAGACTGCAGGTTTGAAGAATACAAATTTCTCTACCATTTGGACACCATCTACTGCTGCAGTTTCAACAGGTGCTTCAGTTGCTCGATTTGTGGATGAAGCTAACCCCTTCAAGCGTGTACATTGGGGTATTGACCCTAATTATGATACTGATTTAAGTAAGGTGTCAGATTGTGAGGGGAAATTTACTATACTTCCTGCAAATGCAACAATCGATGGTGCAGCAGACAAGCCTCAGTATTGTCTTGAAAATACTTTCGACATCAACCACATGAAGCAGGGACAGACAACACGTGTTGTATTCAAGGCTAAGTATAAACCTAAAGGATTCGGTGATGAAGAAACGTTCTATAAGATAGGTAATAATACAGATCTTTGGAGCAAGACAACTTTGGAGGAGCAGATTAAGGCTAAAGCTCAAGAAGTTCTGGGTAAAGAAAGTGAAACTAATAAGATTGAAGTTAAGCTTGATGCAGCTGAGAACAATATCGAGAAAACCGCTGGCACCAAGATTTTGACAGTAGAAAACGTACAGCATAATAGTGCTAACGTAGCACCAGAAGAGATTAAGACTATCAATGAAAAGCTTGGTTTGAAAGCTGCAAAAGAATCAGACCCTATCGTTGGTATCGCGACTTATGCTTCAGGTGAGTCTTACTATATCGCCCGAATCAAGCACTTCGGTGCTTTGACACCTTGGACAGAGGGTCAAGAAACTTATGGAATAAATAACGAAGAAAATAACACTAAGTATCTCGGCCGTTATGGTGTACTCCGTAACAACTGGTATGAGTTGACTGTAAATAGCGTCAGTGGTCCTGGTACACCAGATGTTCCAACCATCAAGCCAGAAGAACCAGATGATGAGAGCTACAAGTACATCAGCGTCAGCGTAAAGATCCTTTCTTGGGCTAAGCGCTCTCAGAAGGTCGATTTGTAATCCATTTCACATTATTATATATAGCTCAGCCGCTCCAGCGCTAAGGAGCGGCTGGCTATATCGGAAGAATAAGAATCAATTTATACACTTTACTTTTTCATAAAACAGATAAGCATCATGGCAAACAAGAAGTTTAACAGTTGGATCAAGAATATATGCATGGGATGGGGATTCATCATGGCGGGCAGTATGCTCAGCAGCTGCAACGACTTGATGCACGACGACCTGCCTCCTTGTGACATGGGTGTTGACTTGCAGTTCAAGTACGACTACAACGTGCAGCGTGCCGACATGTTCAATGATCATGTGGGCGGCCTCAGCGTATTCGTATACGACGAGCAGGGCAACTTCATTGCTCGCCATGATGCCTATAACGATGCGACATCACAGCCGCTCAAGGACCCAAACTATGCCATGCGAATCAATCTGGAACCGGGCAAATACCGCTTCGCAACCTTCGCCTTCCAAAAGAAATACGAAGATGCACTCGCGCAGCCAGGTGCCAAATTCCAGATAGCTCTGCCACAGCAGGGTGACAACATCACCGCCCTCCATGCACGACTCGACCGCGAACAGGGCAAGGTGAACAACCAGAGCCAACCGCTCGATACACTCTGGCAAGGACTCAGCAACGAACTGGTTGAAGTAAAAGACCTGCAGGTTACACGCCATACCATCGGTCTGGTTCGTGATACCAAGCAGCTCACCATCAGCCTGCATCAGACCGACGAGCCTGCCAACATCAATGCCGATGACTTCAGTTATCAGATAACCAATGCCAACGGCGATATCAGTTACGACAACTCTCTCCTCCCCGACGAGGAGTTGACATATACCCCATACTACACCTGGACCACTGAGTTTAAAGATAAGGAAGGCAATGTAAAGGAGCGCACCGCTCATGCCGCCCTCATGTTCTCCCGACTCATCTGGCATCCGGTAGAAGAAAACGACAAGAACGCCATCCTCACCATCACGAACAAGACTACAGGCGAAGAGGTGGCACGCATCAATCTTGCTGACTGTCTGGCTCAAGGCCGTGGCGCCTTCGAAACCCGCCATTATTCAGCACAGGAATTCCTGGACCGTGAGTACGACTACAAGCTCGACTTCTTCCTCCAGGGCAACCAGTGGAAGTATATGCAGCTCAGCATTTCCATCCTGGATTGGAGCAAGCGCATCCAGCGTGTCGATTTCTAACCGTTTCAGGTGTCAGAGCCCCTTCCGGGCATTTAGCTCATAAGAGTATTTGACTTTAAAAATTAGAAACAATGAAAATACGAGATTTCATTTTAAGTTTAGTTAGTTGGTTTATATTGTTGGTTACAGTAAGTTGCTCTGACGAACTTGGAGGCGAGCGCGCTCCCATTTCGTCAGAAAGCAACTTGCATGTACTCGTGCCAACCGTGCTCAGCAGCCGCGGCACCCGTGCCGACGATGCTTCCGGCCTTCCTACCTATAATGCTACGGTAGATGAATGCCAGATCAACGACCTGACCCTCTATGCTTTCCCTGTCCCTACAGGAAATGGAAATGATGGCAAGCTCCTGGTAGAGACGCTCCCTGCCCCACTGGCTACAATGATGGCAGAGCCGAATGTAGCTAACTATCAGCTCAATATCGAGCCGGGCACTTACCATATCTATGTGGTTGCCAACATGAACAAGGTGTTGAGTGGTAAGACTATCCAAACTGAAGATGAACTCAAAAATATAGTACTGAACTATGAAGCTGGAACAGTACCGGGAATGCCTGTTTCTACAAACATCCCGATGATTTATGAGCCAAAGGATGTGAACGGTACTATCATCAATACAAAAATAGAAAAAAGTGGTAAGAAATATACCGAGGTGGCAGCTAACCTGAAGTTTACATGCGTAAAGGTTAAGCTGAATCTTATCTTCGATCCTACTGCTGAAGGTTCTGCATTCAATGGTAATAGCTATATCATCAAGGATATTCTGGCTCAAAAGCTTTCTCCTAGCACCACGCTGAGTTGGGATGGAGCATTTAGCAAGCCAGCCTCTAGTGTTAGCCAAGATTATGCCAATGGTTTTGAAAGTGAAGTTTATGCTACTTCTTCTGAGGCAAGCAATAAGGGTAGTTATTATAAGGCGGGAGACTGGACAGAGGATGCTGCCAATGCCAATGTGAATAATAAGGACATCATCACCCTTGTTCAGGGTGCTACTCCTAAAGCTGCTCCACAGAATGCCGCCGATAAGTGGCTTTTTCAAGGCACTTACTATCTGCCTGAGCGTTATATCGCCGAAGCCTCTCAGCAGTCTACCCTCAAAGTTAATGGCTCTGTGAATGGTAACATTGAGAACTACTATAAGATTAAGCTGGGACATCGTCAGGATGAGAGCCCAACTTCCACCGAAGTTCCAACTTTCCCTCGTGGCACCTATTATGAGATTATCGGCAAGATCAAGAGTCTGGGAAACATGACTCTCAACTGTAATGTGAGCGTAGAGGACTGGACTCCTGTAACGATAGATGCAGACTTCAGCCATACCACACTGTGGGTAAACAAGACAAGCGCTCAAATAACCTCCATAGAGGAAGACTCTATTTCCTACAAGTCAAATTGGGTGAATGTGGAGTTTGGTTGCGATGCGATTGTTGATGGTAAGCCCCTCGTCGTTGTAGATAAAAGAGATGAGGTCAATCATATTATCACCTTTAGGATTAATCCCGAGATTCCCATGAGTGCTTATGGAAATGGGGAAGGTCAATTTCCTCCGAAAGGAAAGACCAAGATATGGCTGAAGGCTAACAACCTGAAGAAGTATCTGGATGTAGACTACAATGTAGAACCTCTGTTTGAGGTTGATCCATTGGAGGTAATCATCTATTATGAGGCAAGTGCAAAAACCAACACAAAGGTATTCACTTGGGTTACAAACTTGGGAGGTATCGTGCTTCCTAACGAGCAGACTTCCACCATTGGTAGCTCAACTATCAATATATCGAAGCCATCCGATGAAAACGCTCCCAAGGGAACATTCCAGGTGGAGGCTACAACCGACCCTGGAACAACTACAGTGCATACATTCCGAGTACACTCGAAAGACTCGTATAATAGCAACTATAAGTACAGAGATATTAAAGTAACTGTAAGACCTCCGGTTGACAATTACCGTATCTATTTCCGTGCCATTAATGACAGGTCGTCAAATAAAGACAAGTTTAATACTAACCAATTCCAAGGTATTTTGGATGAATACTATGGAACAGGTGATAACAATAACAACTGGAACGATTCTTGGAGTTGGGACAATAGGATGCAAGAAAGTAGACATAATGTATATATTTATTCTCAAAAGGGTGAAACGACAGGAACAGCAATACCTAAAGAAAATGTGTGGTACTTTAATGGTAGATATAATAATCCAAGCGGTATGACTGGGGACACGAATAATCCAGGATGGTACTACCAGGACATGGATTTTAATGCTAAAGGATATAGATTGGATAAAGGCGACGGTCAAGAAACTACACCGATCAAGCCTGGCGAGACATTGATGATATTCTACAGCTTCATCAACGATGGTGCGGACCTTCACCGCTGCCCTCAGCACATGGCGCCTGGTATCCCCCTTTTTAACTATGAGGATAGAGAAGGTTGGATACTTTACGACCCGACAACAGACCCTTATTATCGTATTTTCGATGAGAAGCCGATAGTTAAGGATATCAATTATGTTGTCTATACCAAGAATAAAGTATTAGGCTGGGCGTTTAAGTTCGGTGTCGCAACAGACAATCCGACATCCTCAGGAGATAATAAACAATATGTACATTGGGACAACACTTGGGATGGTCACAGCGCCAAGAGTTTTAAAAGCGAACAAGTAGGAGGCTGGTGGAAGACAACGATAAGTTTAAAAGCGGTTGACGGCTATCATGAGAAGGGTATAGTCCTTCAGTTTGAAAAGGATGCCTATGAAGAGAAATATACCCTTTTCGGAGGTAGAAGTTATGAGAAGTATAACGATACAGGATATTATGACAATGGTAACTGGCATCCTGGTAAACCATCAGATGTATAAACAAGTAAAGTAAGTAAGGAAATGAAAAAGATAATATCTCTTTTAGTGGCACTGCTGACATTGGCAGCATGTAGCGACACTTTGAACGAAGGTTCCAGCCCAAGCAACAAGAATGGGGTGGAAGATGGGGGCATCACGCTCACCATCAACCTTCCCGACTTTTCAAAAGAGGAGCTGACAAGAGCTGGCGATACGGGATTGAAGAGTCTGAACGTAGTGGCTTACGATGATAAAGGAGTGTTCCTGTCGAACCAAAGCGTTTCCGCTTACGAACTTGTGTCGGGCACCGACAACACTTACAAAGTGAAAGTGCCAGTCACGGACAAGGCTACAATGATTCATCTGGTTGCCAATGACGGCGATTTGTCAGATACTCAATGTCAGAGTGGTTTGGACAAGGCTGCCATTTCGGAAACAATCAACACAGAGAATCCTGTCTGCTGGGGAATGATCAGCGTGTCAAACTTGATGAAGGCAAATCCGGAAATCAGTCTGCTGCGCCAGTTTGCCAAGGTAAACGTCAAGTATGAGAAGACTACATCCAGTGATTTCAAAGACGACAATACGTTTGAATTGGAAAGCTTCCAGTTGTATAAAGCTGCAAACAAGGGAACCATAGCTCCCAAGGATTTTGACTATAATGCAGCAGCAGTCAATGTGCCAGCTGATGCAGACAAAGCTAATAGCGGATGGCAGACAGGCGAAACACCTTTCTATGAGACTGCCGCCGGTCAAGCCTATCTCATCGTGAAGGGTAAATATAATAGTGTGGAGTCTTACTATAAAGTATCCTTCCTTACCGACAACGACATGACAAAACCGATGGCACTGCTGCGCAACCATGCTTATACGGTGACTATCAAGCACGTCAATACCTACGGATGGCCCACAGTGGATGGGGCTGTTGCAGACCCATATCCCGAGAACCGAATGAGGGTGGACGTGAAAGATGATAATCCTTTGGTTAACGATATGATAGCCTGCAAGGACTACCATCTGGGAGTAAGCGACCAAGTAAGCGGCGCATGGGATGATGAGAATATTATCGCCACTGTCGTTACAACTATCAAAAACGGCGAGACGCCGACTTTCTCTACGTCCGATGACTGGATAAAAAAAGATGTTACGATCAATAAGACTAGCACTGTGACGGATACTGACGGTTCAAACTCTACTACAGGTAAGAAATATGAGATTTCGATTGCGGTAGAAAAAAATGAATACTCTGAGGAACCACGCACAGGAAAGGTAATCGTGAAGTCGGGCGACTTGACCCGCACCATAACCGTGACCCAGAAAGGTAAGGACTTCAAGCGTTTTGACAGACGCGTAAAGCTTGTGACATCAAGCAATGTGGGCACATCGGAAGAATATAATGACTATTTCAACATATTCCTGCCAGGTACTAAAGGTATCAGCCCGAAGGATATGCAGAACGATATTGTCAGAAACGATGGTCTGCACTTCGGGGTGGGAACTAACGAGTTCAGTTATTTGATTCCAAAGAAAACGGGTGATGATGTGACTTATGGCGCAAACAGCAACTTGTTTAAGGTAACGGATAATAGTGACGGCAACTGGAAAGTGACGCTGAACAGCGGTGCTGACAACTATGACATCTGGATCGGCGACTTCACCATCACCTATCAGGAGAATGGACACGACATTGCTATCACGTATCCTGTTTATCATTGTGGAATCTTCCACAAGATAGATGCCACCGACAACCAACAACCGCCTTATGGCGAAGATGATAAACAGCAAGATCCTGTCAGAGGACGTTTCTACTATGGTGTGGTGAAAGTGCAGGGAACAGGTGGCAAAACATATATCATGCTCGACCGCAACCTCGGAGCCTCCAGCGACAGATGCTATGCTCCGGGCACCAAGGCGTTGGAAGCTAACAAGGGTGCTATTGGCGGATACTTCCATATTGCTAAAGCGAAACAGGATCAGGCAAATGCAGGTAATCTTATCGGCAATCTGCCTCAAGGTTTCACTATTCCCGAGAATAGTGTGTTCCAAGACATCATAGACGGCGGTAATCTGAAAGAGGAGACCCGCTACACCTTGTCGGGCGAGGCGTACAACAGTGTTGAGATAACAACAGACAATTCGGAGCTGCCCGTAATCTATTTGCCAGCCACAGGATATGTGGAGGGTGAGGCTTTCAGAAATGTCACCCATGTCAGCCTATGGACCCGCACGCTACTCTCAGGAAATCAGGGTTTCGACACCACCAGTCCTGAGTATGGCTTCTGGTATCGCTATTTAGATGTGTATGGTAAGATTTGCACCATGTCGAATCTCCGCTTCGTCAGCGGTAATGCAGGTAAAAACACCGGGACTTACAGGGCCATGCCAATCCGCCTGGTACATGTCCTGTAATAAACATAAGATAAGTGATAAATATTATAACATCTTTTACTTATATATAATTAAAGTATAAAAGCAGCTGTTTTACAAAGAAGGGTTGGATTTTCGTGAGAAAGTCCAACCCTTCTTTTTGTCAGGATACTCCTGACAAGGGGTCAAGACGGCACAGAGAGGTTATTATGCTAGTACTGACGTGGTAAAGGCGCTTCCATCGCTTATTGAGGGTGAATGAGAGCAAGAAAACGAATGAATGAGAGCAAGAAGAGGGGTAAAACAAGGATTTTAACCTACTAAAACAGTTCTTTCAACTAAGAAAAGAAACATTTATACTTAGATAAAATCTCCGTTCATCGACGTTGAATGTCCGTTCAACGTCGATGAACCGCCATTCATAGACGCTGAACCGCGGTTCAACGTCGATGAACGGAGATTTCAATAGGGTTAAAGAACATTTTATCCTATAATCAACCAAGACTTTTCCCGAGATTAACCCATTATTAATACAGCAAGAAGGAAGAAAGGAGATAAGAGGAAGCCTGAAAAGAAATAAAAGGAGGAGAGAAAAGAAATAAGAGAAGGGAGAAAAGAAATAAAAGGTATAAGGAAATGAGATAAGGGGCATAAATGAAGAAAA